>OGXN01001530.1_pt1 | contig 21667 bp, 23 predicted proteins | sample 1576281 | NCBI WGS metagenome assembly OGXN01 (sample SAMEA3541494, study PRJEB24748) | human gut metagenome | biome: human gut; feature: human-associated habitat; material: faeces | place: China | collected 2012
CTCAAATCTGTCCACACTTTCATTTCGGTTGCAAAGATAAAGAGATTTCGGAGATAATGAGTATCTTTGCCACGTATTTAACACATAAATAGATTTATAATGATTCTAAATAAGAAATTAAAAACGCTTTTGGTGCTGGCACTTTATATAGGTTTCACGATTGCTATCTATGCCATTGTCTGCCATTTCATCGATAAGCCGTTTCAGGAAATTCATTTGCTGTATGCAGTATTGATAGGATGCATTGCCTATTTACCGGTATTTATTGCGGAGAAAAAGAAGAAGTAAGCTCCTTCATCGTTTTTCCAAGTACCGGATGCACTAATCCGGGAGCAATTTCTGCCAGTGGTTTCATGACGAAGTCACGTTCTGCCATCAACGGATGGGGGAGGATCAACTTTGCTCCTGAAGGAGAAGTGGTGGAAAGTATCAAATCATCATAAAGCAACAGGTCAATATCAATCAGGCGGTCGCTATATATGCCGTTGACGGATTTCTTCGTACGCCCCAATTCCTGTTCAATCGCCTGCGTTCTCTGTAAAACGTCTATGGGAGCCAATTCGGTATCTACACAAACCGCTGCATTCAGGAAACTATTATCGGAAGAAAATCCCCAAGGGGCAGTTATGTAAAAAGCAGACAGGGAAACGATTTTCCCTACCTGCTCTTCTATTTTTTGCACGGCATCCCGAAGATTTTGTTCTTTATCCCCAAGATTAGTGCCGAGTCCCAGATAAACTTTTGCCATTATTTGTCCAAAATCAGCATTGCATCTCCATACGTGCCGAAACGGTAACCTTCTTTCAATGCTACATGATAAGCATCCATCACCTGGTCATAACCACCAAAAGCAGCTACAATCATCAGTAAGGTAGAAAGCGGCATGTGGAAATTGGAAATCATTGAATTGGCTACAGTAAATTCATACGGAGGGAAGATAAACTTGTTAGTCCATCCTTCAAATTCCTTGAGATGTCCGTCGGTGCTGACTGCACTTTCAATAGCACGCATCACTGTCGTACCTACCGCACATACATTTCTACCGTTATCTTTGGCACGATTCACGGTTTTCACTGCCATTTCGTTTACAAACATTTGTTCCGAATCCATCTTATGCTTCGTCAAGTCCTCCACATCAATGTCACGGAAGTTACCCAGACCAGCGTGCAAAGTGATATATGCGAAGTCCACACCTTTAATTTCCAAACGTTTCATCAACTCACGGCTGAAGTGTAAACTAGCAGTCGGAGCAGTCACCGCACCTTCGTTCTTTGCAAAAATAGACTGGAAGCGTTCAGCATCTTCCGGTTCTACGGGACGGTTGATAATGGAGTGGGGGAGTGGAGTTTCACCCAGAGAATACAGTGCCTTTTTGAACTCGTCATGAGGTCCGTCGTAAAGGAAACGGAGCGTACGTCCGCGAGAAGTGGTATTATCAATCACTTCAGCCACCATTGAATCGTCCGGACCGAAATATAGCTTGTTACCGATACGTATCTTACGTGCCGGATCAACCAATACGTCCCACAAACGAAGTTCTTCATTCAACTCACGCAACAAGAATACCTCGATACGAGCACCTGTCTTCTCCTTGTTACCATACAAGCGGGCAGGAAACACCTTCGTATCATTGAATATAAACACATCTTTATCATCAAAGTAGTCCAACACATCTTTGAACATCTTGTGCTCAATCTTACCTGTATTACGATGCAATACCATCAAACGAGACTCATCCCTATATTTCATAGGATGTAGAGCGATCTTATCCTCGGGTAACTTAAATTTGAATTGTGATAATTTCATATCTATTCCTTATTACGTTAATTATTCTCTTCCTCATTTTCTATCTCCTGTCCGTCGATCCACTCTTTAAAGTGTTCGGGGTTCAGGCAGTCTTCCAACCGGACATCACCTACACGGGTGCGGATCAATCCTGTCAGGTGAGCTCCGCTATGGAGTGCTTCGCCGATGTCGCGGGCCAAGGCACGGATATAGGTTCCTTTGCTGCATACGACACGGATTTGAATCATCGGTTCCGGATCATCCAGTCGACATTCCAGCAATTCAATCTCGTCGATAACAAGCTGTTTTGCTTTTAGTTCGACTTCCTCTCCTTTCCGGGCCAGTTCGTAAGCACGCTTACCGTCTACCATACAGGCAGAGAAGGCAGGAGGTACCTGATCGATGGCACCGATAAAGTGCGTCAGCACTTCTTCCACCAGTTCCCTCGTGATATGTTCGGTAGGGTAGGTGGCATCTATTTCATGTTCCAAATCGTATGACGGAGTAGTGGCACCCAAACGCAGCGTTGCGACGTACTCCTTCGTATGATATTGAAACTCTTCTATTCGTTTGGTTGCCTTGCCTGTGCATAAAATCATCACCCCTGTTGCAAGTGGGTCCAGTGTTCCGGCATGGCCGACTTTTAATTTTTTCACTCCTATCCGGCGGCAAATATGATAGCGGGCATGCCCTACTACTTTAAATGAAGTCCATCCGAAAGGTTTATTGAAAAACAGTACTTCTCCTTTTTTAAAATTCATCAGCCAATTTCTAAGTTGTATCCAAGCAGCAGCATTACCAGAATGGTTCCGCCAACAATAATTCTGTACCATCCAAATGCTTTAAAGCCATATTTCGTAACAAAGCTAATAAAGAACTTGATAGCCAGCAAAGCAACGACAAAAGCCACCACATTACCGATAATAAGTGCCGGCATGTTGTTAACCAGAATCTCGGTACCACCATCCAGGAAGAGTTTCAAGACTTTGTAGCCGGTTGCTGCAAACATAGTTGGCACGGCAAGGAAGAATGAAAACTCGGCAGCATCCTTACGAGTCAGCTTTTGAGACATACCTCCGACGATGGTAGCCATCGAACGGGATACACCCGGTATCATTGCAATACATTGAAACAAACCGATATTGAATGCCTTTTTTTCTGTCAGCACGGTATCTTCGCTTCCTTTCGAGAAAATCTTATCGCAGAACAGCATGAATATACCACCGATAACCAGCATCACTGCCACTATCGCTACACTTTCCAGCATCTCGTCTATCTTATCGCTAAACAGGAAACCCAAAATTGCAGCAGGAATAAAGGCAACCAGCAGCTTCCAGTAAAAATCGAATTTATGCAAAAAACACTTCAAAGCAGAAGCGCCTGCAGGAGCCGGTGTATGATTCAACCGGAAAAAACGTTTCCAGTAAAGGCAGACAACTGAAAGAATTGCGCCAAACTGAATAATTACAGTAAACGCTTTTACAAATTCTGTACTTTCTACCCCTAGTATGTTTTGTGTAATAATCATGTGTCCTGTAGAAGAAACCGGTAGGAACTCTGTCAACCCTTCTACAATAGCAATAATAATCGTCTCAAATGTTGTTAAATCTCCCATCTTTATTCTTCTGTTTTTTGTGTTTTAGGTTTGCGTAATACTGCATAAATCATAGATATAAAGCCAAACAGGCAAACGACCGGCGCTACCTTGATTCTGCGTACACTGAAAATATCGGGTTCAAAAAGCGTTTCGGACGATGTAGGTCCCGTCATCAATAGAAAGCCGATAATAACAATCGCCATCCCTATTGCGAGCAAGATAAAGTTCACTTTATCAAAGGCAAATTTCTGCTTGTCAGACATAGTTTATTTAATTACAAATTACTAATTTCAATCATTCCCTTAATCTATCAGTCGGTTGTTACGGATGCCAGTCACACGCAAACACAGGTTTGCCGTCAGCCATTCGCCATCCGCTAAATATAGTACAGGCTGTTTGCTTTCATTCTCAAGTATTTATTCATAGAGAAATAGGCGCATAGCCACGTTATTACAATTCCAAACGCCAATACGCTTGCACAGACTATCAACATGACTTCAGGCGTGATGACCTGAAGCAATTCCTGTTCGTACGTCACGGCCCAATAAGCGGTCCCCATCAATATGGAATCGGCAACGATGGCTGCCAATATCCCGCTCCATACATTCTTTCGAAGGAATGGCCCCCGGATGAATCCCCAACTCGCCCCTACCAGTTTCATGGTGTGAATGAGGAAGCGTTTGGAGTAAATAGCCAGTCTTATGGTATTGTTTATCAAGGCAAAAGAGATAAAAGTAAGCACTACTGCCAAGGCAAGCAGTACCAGACTGATATTTCGTATGTTATCATTCACGGCGTCAATCAACTCCTTTCGATAGAGCACATCTTGTATGTTGGTGTTCTTTTTAATCAATTTCTCTATCTTCGCAATGCTGTCCGAGTTGGCATAGTCAGAATGGAGTTTGATTTCGATGGAAGCGGTAAAAGGGTTATAGCCCAGGAATTCTTCCGGATCTGTTCCCATTGCTTCCGTCTGTTCTTTCAATGCTTGTTTTTTAGAGATATATTCGGATTGTTTCACGAAAGGTTCCTGATTCAGCTTCTTCTGAAGTTTCAGTATATCCGCTTCTTTCATGTCGTCACTGATAAGAACGGAGAAACTGATATTCTCGCGGACATATACGGAAAGATTGTGCGCTGTCAATACGAAAAAGACAACCAGTCCTAACAACAGCAACACCAGTGTCGTACTGATACTCGACGTGATGAACTGCATGTCGAAGATTGAACCTGACTTATATTTGTTTTGATTTCCCATGCGTTATCTCTTTTTTCGGAATACATAAATCATGGAACTACTGCGTTCTTTCCGTCCTAAAGCATTAAACCATGCTAACGTTCCGGCAAACATCCCTTTCAGGAAACTGCATGAACTGCCACGATGTTTCTCGCTCAACATAGATACGTAAAACGCATCGAACGGCATCGGATGACGTGCCGCCATAATAAAACCATGGCGGGAAGCCAACTGTTGTATAGTGCCCGGAGTGAAATGCCAAAGATGACGGGGAACGTCATAAGCCGCCCAATACTCACCGTAGCGCTTGGCATCATAAGAAGAGCAGTTGGGTACTGCCACAATCAATACTCCTTTTTCTGTCAGCAGTTCGCGAAGCGTCTCCCAAGTCTCATTCAAAGATTCGAGATGCTCCATCACATGCCAGAGAGTGATGACATCAAAACTAGCAGGAACAAACTCTTTCAGAGCCGATTCGGGCTTTACATCCAGTTCGAAATGTGTTTTTGCAAACTCACGTGCCTGCGGACTTTTCTCCACTGCTTCTACCTTCCATCCCCGACGAACCATTGTATCGGAAAAATAGCCGGTTCCCGTACCTATATCAAGCAAACGCCCCGTCTTGCGATGCGCTTCCTTAGCTACCAGACGCGCTTTGCGGCCCAGCATATAAGAACGTACGTAATGGTAGATATTATTCATCGCGCCCTTGCGCGTATCAGTGTGGGAGATGTAGTCGGGAGTCTCATAATACTTGCCTATCTCTGCTTCCACGGGGACTCCTTGTGTGAATGTAAATCCACAGTCCTCACACGAATACAGTTCAAACTGTTCGCCCGAAGCATAAAAATCCGTACAAGTCATGACGCGTTTCAAGTGCGTACCGCCACACACCGGACAAGCATTTATACTGAGTTTCTCCATTAATTTCTAAGCAAAATTAAGTGCTGCCTCGAATGACAAGACAACACTATACCCGAATTTGGTGCAAAGAAACAAATAAAAAGTGATGTAATGGGCTTTCGTTAAGGACTTTTAATAGAAGAGTTGCCCCGATACAAGATGAGAGTAGTTTTGACAGCTCATATCGGGACAAGATATCTTCTTGAAGAAAGATTAAAAAGTCAGATTAACGGAAAAGCCCATGTTTCTGTAGCTGGGTTGACGGAAGTTGTCTATGCCCTGACCCCAGGTTCCGGTGCTTGCCGTAGATTCCGGATCAAATGGAGCTTTATTGTACAACATAAGCAAGTTACGTCCCACTAATGCCACCCGTACATCCTGTATCCACTTCGCCCATCGGTTGACGGGAATATGATAAGCGATCGACATTTCAGCAAGACGAATATTAGTGGCATCGTATGTATACACCGTTCCTGTACGTGCCCAGCCTACCAGCCTATAGTAGTTCTCTGCCGGAATCTTTTCACCACTCACCCAAACACCACCATTGTCACGGGCTATGGCTGTGGCCTGTGATACACCAAATTGATCCATAACTGCTTGAGTCATTGATAGGCCTACGCCGCCGAAGCGGGCGTGAATCACAAAATCAAGTTCAAAACCTTTCCAGGAAAAGCTATTTGCCAGCCCCATCGTATATTTAGGGTCAGCATTACCCGCATATATATATTCGTTTACAGGAACGACATTTTGTGAAGTTTTATCAATAACAACATTTCCCTGCTCATCCCTCTGCAAATCTGTAACATATATATCACCTATCGAGCCACCTTTCTTCAATGGAGTATACCAACCACTACCTTTGGCCATCTGAATTTCTTCTAAATTAGAATCGGTATCTGTTATAGGATTTTTCTGAGGTTCTGTAAGCTGCTTTACTTCATTCTTATTGATAGAATAAGTGAAACGTCCATCCCACTTAACCTGCCCGATATTCATATTTGTACTCAAGGTTAGCTCGAAACCTTTATTATCAATCCTACACCCATTATACATGAAATAAATATCCCCCTGAAAAGGAATAGGAAGATATCCCCCAAACGGTAAATCGGAAGTAGATGTCTTATACATCGTAAATGCCAAATTGATTTTATCATTAAGAAAACCTGCATTGAGCCCTATTTCGTGAGACTTGGTATGCTCGGGATCCAACATATTATCCTCCAATCTAGGTTTCAAACCTACCCTTTTTTTATTCAAAAAGATATAATCGGTAAAACTATTACCGGTTTCACTGTAGGTATAATTGAGTTTTAGAAACGAAAGGAATCGGTTAGGATTATCAGGCAACCATCCAGTTGGGACTACAGATGCTCCTATCGAAGGATAGATAACATCAGTAGAATAACTTGAATCATCATCCCAGAATTTAAGCCATTCCATTCGTCCACCCAAATCGAGAAATAATCGGTTCTTATAACCCAATTGTGCAAGTATAAACAATGATGTAACCCGGTCATGATAATTAAAGTCTTGATCTATATAGTGATAGCCCCCATGTTCATCCAGTCCTGATAAATTAAACTGGTTCAGTGCTCCCAGCATACCACCAGCGCAAGAGCTATCAAACTTCGTATCACAAATAGAAGAACCTAAAGTGGCATCAATTGAAAAATCCCCTAGCTTTTTATTGACATTAAACAGGAGATCGGAATAAACCTGCGTATTCTTATCTTCAGACTCATAATACGAGCCCAAAGGATCGGCTTGAAGAGAAGACGCATAAAGTTTTTTGGTTGCGGTTTCTTTATCACGATCGTAATGAATACGCCCTGACACATTAAGCCAGGAGGTCAAGTCGAATTTCGCTCCTATCCCGCCTAATAAACGTTTCTTTTTCTGATTGTACAAATTCCGGTTGATTATCCAATAAGGATTTTGCATACCCATCCCCATATCTCCTAAAGGCCAATATTGCGCATTAGCTCCAAGCCTCGGATCGTAAACTTCAAAATGATTCTTGTAGTTATAATCGGGATTGACATTAATACGTTCTTGCAACACATCAGGTACCAAATAGACAGGAACCAGCGGATTGCCATACATACCTTGCGATAACATATTCTGTTCTGCGGTATGAATATATTTCAAAGTAAAGTCAAGCTTTAGTCTATGATGTAATAAAGAAGATGTATTCCGGAATGAGAAATTGTAACGATCTACATCATTATTGGGAATGATGCCAGCGCCATTCATCGTGACAGCCGAAACCCGCGTCTGATTATACTCATTTCCAAGAGAAAGGCTAAGGGAATTATTGATAGTATGTCCGGTACGGAAAAAATCCATCGGGTCCCATGACTGGGGATGACTTATCTTGTCTCCCCATTGCGCCCCATAAGTCTGTTGGAATTCAGGCATAACAAGTGGCGAACTGAAAGTAGTACTATTCCCCAACTCTACTCTAAGCTTCCCTGAACGCGCCCTCTTTGTATTGACCATTACTACACCACTAGCAGAACGACTACCATACAAAGTAGAAGCTGCTGCAGTACTCAACACCGAAATGCTTTCTATATCGTCAGGAGAAAAAGCCGATATACCGTCACCAGTCAGCCAGCTAGAGCCGTATATACCAGAAGGTTGCTCTGATTCCAGTCGTGGTAAAGGTACACCATCCAAAGTAAAAAGAACATTGTTGGACTTCAATATGGAACGATAACCACGCAACACCATCCTTACCGAACCACCCACACCGGAAGCACTGGGATTAATCGTAGCTCCTGCCACTCTTCCTATCAATGAATTTACAAAATTGGCATCTTTCACTTTCATTAGATCGGTACCATCAATCTGTTGTGAACTGTATGGCAATTTCATCGTATCCTTTAAAACAGTTCCATTATCCGCATAAATCACAGAAATGGGTAATAAGGCCAAAAAGAAAGCGGTACCACTTTTTTTCATCAAAGAAATGCAGAAAGATTGTGAGAAACCACAATTAAGCAATGTTTTAAGAGTAAATGCTTTCATAGACATAAAATATTTAGATTTTGGTTATTACAAACTATTTGTATATCAAAGTATATAGGGAAACTATATATAATATAAATACAACCATAAGAGGCTTTCTACTAAAAGAAAAATGAAACTTTTTAAGAAAAATCTTAGATTATATTTTAGATAGCTGTTATTTTCTTTACTAACAAACTTCAAATTAGAGAATACCAAATACCCTGATACAAATTGGCTGTTTTCTAGCCAAACTTATATCAGGGTAAGACAGGGCTTAGGACCTAACAACAAAACGTCCAATGGCAAAATACCATTTTGACTGAAGCGCTTCATTGGATATTTTCCATTTACCCTTTGTCGACAATATGATATCTTTAATGACTTCATCGAAATCATCTTTAGCACCTAACACGAATTTATATATTATCTTAATCTATTTGGATAGAATAACCTTTATAGCTACCTGTAGCGGAATATACTCCTTTGACTGATTTATTGGCAACATCAATAGCATCCGTCTAAAACTTAACGTTGTTGGCTGTGTTGGTCTGGCAGGTAGTCTTGACGGATTTTATGTTAGTTTGCCAATCTGTGTCTGGGTCATACTGTTCGAACACTCGGTTCAGAGGCTAAGCTTTGTATATAGGCATAGAATATAAAGAAATCCCGCTGTTCGCTACCAATGAACAACGGGATTTGCAGATGTTCGCATTACAAATGCTAATATTCACAACTACCGCATTGCAAATTCGGAAAGACGAGTTATTTTCCAAATGATTCTGAATATAGAAATAGTATTGTCCACCTGCGATGTATCCACCATCTACCAGAGCATGTTTCAAAAACCATTTTCGTCAATCATACCGCTAAAGTATAACCCCGCCCCAACTTTTGTGCTTACTATTGCCTCTAAAAAGCGGGGGAACCATTTTTAGAATCATATAGTATTCTAGTTTTCTGTTCACCTAAGCCATTATATCTCAACCCCACAACTTCATTTAATTGGTAGCAAGTAATACCTAATACACAACCATCTTGTCCAACATCTTTGAGCAGGATAAAATTCTCGTCATAATCTAATATAAATCCTAGTTCATACTGGTCTTCTTCGAAAAACAGCATTACTATTATTTCATTTACTTTTAAATACTCTATTTCAGGCAGAAGTTCTTTTCCATCCTTGTGAATAGTAATCCTCTTCTCTTCATTCAATTTGTCACGATTGCATATTATAATCTGCAGACTGCGCAAATACCAATTATCCAAAGAGAGATTTGCAATTTTTGCTATTGCGTAAGTAGTACTTCCAATTGCATTACCAAACTTATCTATCTCTTCTATAGTAAAGAACTCTTTGTCAATATATGTAATATATCCAATTATTGAGTCTTCTTCACCATACATATTAATATCCGCTATTTTTTTATGCTTATATGCATCAATAAGTAATTTTTGTAACATATCTTATAATCAATTATATTTCTACCTTTATTTCTTCTTTCTTCAGCCCCTTTCTTCTGGTTGGGATTCTTTGGTCTGTTTTTCCCACCATGTGTGTACTGTTTATCATGGTTATCGCCTTTTGCACCTTTCAATTTACCTCCTTTATTTGTTTTCTCATGTGCAAATTCATCAGTGGTAGTAGTGAATTTCTTTTTCTTTATCACCTCTCTTACATCATCAGGATTAGTATCCCCCTGCAAAATGATTGGAATAGCAGCGAAAAGACCTAAAACACTTGCTGCAGTCTTGCTTATAGTAAATCCAATTATACCACTTAATGGGATTGACGGAGCTACATTTGCCTTTTCAGTAGGTACAACCAGAGAAGGATCAACTTTAGGTGTTGCTCCTGTCACTGCGTCTACATCTTTACTAGTAGGGGGGGGAACATCATGACTTTCACTGTGTCCTATCCTATTAAAACTTAGCCGCAAAATCATCCAAGATACCTCATCTCTTCTTTCATCTTTATAAGATTCTCTCTCCCAATTGTAAAACGAATCCATTCCAGTAGGATCTATACGATTCATTGGATTATTCAGGCAATACGTATAAGGCGACCATGAATAATATTTCTCCGCCATCGGATCCACCGCATTCCATCTTCCCAACGCTGCATCATACTGTTTTGCCCCATAGTCATACCAATTCAATCCATTTTTTGTATCAAGTTCTTTTCCATTATACTTATAAGGCTGAATACTTTTCTCTGCTAAAGCAAACGTGCCTCCGAACGGATAGTAATGGTTTACCTCTTCCTTTTGTCCCGTCTGGTCGACAACTACGCGATTGTTCCCCTGATGATCCTGCAAGTAAAAGTGATACTTCTTGTCGGACAGCGCAACATGTCCGGCCTCAGTGGGTAACAATTTCTGTACTCTATTCTCATAGATCACATTTCCGCAATAGTCCGTTGTGGTGGTAGTGCTTCCTATCTTGTGCACTGTGCGGAGCCTCGTTCCGTTCACTGCATACGTATAAGTAATGGTACTGCCATCCTTGAACGTGACTTTATTTGGCTAATTTAAATAATTATATTGAATCCCAGTAATATTCTTGTTTAAATCTTTGGCCATGTTGTCATTCTTGTCATAGGTGTATTCAACTTATGCTTTGTCTTTGAAAGACGTCCCGTGTGGTCTACTTGTATGTACAGACTTCCGTTTGTGTGCTGTTTCCTATGGCTGTATGAACATGTTGTCGGTTCAGGGGTTCTTCCATAAAGTTGTAGGCTGCATATTCTTCCTCCTCACCACCCAATACATTGTTTCCTCTCTGTATAGGGGTAGTATTTATAACGGATCCTCCTCAATCATGAACTACCCTGATATAAATCGATTTTAGTCAATTCATATCAGGGTAGTAGTTAGTTGTTCTTCAAAATGTAGATTTAAGAATAGAATGCATTGATTCCAATGGTTTAGTCAAAATCCATCTATAGTTCTCGCATAAAAAATCCCGTTAATCATTCGCAGATTAACAGGATTAATAATCTTCATACCTAATCTTCCGCATATATTATGCGGAAGGATGTGCGTCAAGAATACAACAAACGCATTAACGGGCTAAATTCATATATTAATTTACCAATAGAAAAAAATAAAATAAACAAAATAATAGTCATTACAAAAATAGAACAGATATATTTAAATGTAAATCGAAAGGTTACATCTGATTCTTTATTACATACTACAACTTTAGTTCGCATTATTAAATCGCCAAGCCTTTTTCCTGAGTTACAAAAAAACAAAATTATTTCTATAGGCCACAAAATATAGAATATATTTCGTAATATCAATCTTGTTGTAGAAGGAATTAACTCACTTTTCTCCGAAAGAATACATAATCCAGCCTTTTGCTTTCCAAAACTTCTTCCACCACTCACATCTTTACAAAACAGAAAACTATAGATTAGAGCTAGGGCAAAACTCATCGAAAGCATACTATTATTAAGCCAAACACTTATTAGGAAAAAAGGAGAACTCACTATCATTAAAACAATAACATCTATAACAAAAGCTTCAATCCTTTTATTCATTATATTCATAATATCTATTTTTTATATAACACACATATTTGACATGATCAATCTCTCCACCATTTTCTAATCTTGAGCACTATTCTACATAATATCAGACCTGCGATCCCAGAAAAAAAATATCCAATACCATTTACCCAATCTCCTATAAACATTAACGCAAATGCGTAAATAATAAGAAAAATTCCAATGACAATGAAAAGAGGTACGAATCTGTTAAACATATTAATGATTTATTTTAATTACTTGTCTAATAATAATTTACCTAATGCATCCCATAATTTGTTCAAATCGAGGCTTAATTCAATCCCAACTATAGCCTTTGCTTTAATGCCTAAATCTGCAGTTTTTGTTTCTGATATTTTTTGTGTTTTACCTACCGTATGATAATTTTGATCAATAAGAGTAGTTTCTGTATTGGTATGTTCTAAAAGTCCCAAAGAAATACTTTGTTGTTCTTCTAATATTTGTTTACCAGACTCCTCTTTTATCTTTTTCTGTGCTGAAACACCTATGAAACCAACTCCAAGTTCTATTCCTTGTTTTGTTTCCGTTTTATCAAAATTACCACCTGGATGGAAAAAAACGCCATCTTTGACACCCGCAATATCTTGTGAAATAAGGTTCATATCACCCTCCAGCCTTCTTGCTGCCCAATTCCACCTCACCAGCTACCTGAAGTCCTACACTTGCTACAACACTGACAGCCTTAGCGGCTTCTTTTCCAAATCGTATCCAATGACTCAACTTCTTTGGATCTCGACCATCCGGATCTATGTATTTTATTGGATTATTCAAGCAATACGCATAAGGCGACCAACTATAGTATTTCTCCGCCATCGGATCCACAGTCATAAACCGTCCTAACACCGGATCATAATGTCTCGCCCCATAATCATACAGATTCAATCCACCTTTTCTATCCAGCTCCTTCCCATTATACTTGTAAGGCTGAACAGATGAAGTCGAAGCAAATGGACCACCAAAAGGATAATAATGATTCATTTCCTCAATAGTACCGTTTTGGTCTGCGACCACACGATTGTTTCCTTGATGGTCTTTCAGATAATAATGATATTTCCTGTCATTCAAAGAAATGAACCCAGCTTCCGTCAACAACGTCTTGGGAGCACCATTTTCATAGACCACATTGCCGCAATAATCTGTTATGGTAGTATCATTTCCTATTACATGTGTAGTACGGAGTTTCGTACCATTCGCATCATAAAGATAAGAAATACTGTTACCATTCGCAAACATCACACAAGTAGGCAAATTTAAACAATTATATTGAATATCAACTATTTTCTTATTCAAATCTTTAGTTAAATTGCCATTTGCATCATAAGTATACTCTATAGGTAAATCAATTCCATCCACAAACTCCATTCCGGAGACAATAGCAGATAGGGTCGCATTGTCATACACCGATTGTAACTGGTTACCATCGTATACAAGATTCAGATTGTCAACCAACCCGTAATCGCCCGTCGAGGTTTGTCCGTAGCGAAACAAACCTAGAATATTCCCCATTTTGTCATATCCAGCCACTTGCTCATTGAAACGGTTCGGGTGCTGCGTCAGGATATTTCCTTCGCCATAAACGGCATCTGTCATGCGAGATAAACCATCATAAGTAAATTTGTAACCACGAACAGGAAAAGAGTGCGCTCCCCACGTCATGCTACTGACATTTCCGTTGTAACAAGGAGTACCAACACCATCCGTGTAGCACAATGTCTGATTGAACAAAGGACCACTAACTGACTTCAACCACGAACGAACGTTATATGAATATTCAGTCTGCAAGAGATCATTCGCATGTTTCTTATCGAACACCAAACGACCGATAGCATCATAGCCACATTCCGAAAGGGACACTTCCAAACTGTCATTCAGGCGATGCCTTATTTCGAGCAGGCGTCCCGCATGATCGTAACGATATGTATACAATTCATTTTGGGGAGCAATCCCTGATGTTGTCTGTACATGAAGACGTTTCAACAGTTTGCCCGCAAAATCATAAGAAAAGTATTCACTATCGCGTCCGTCTAGCAAATGGGAGGTATGAGTCTGGATGCAGCGGCGGTACTTGTCATAATAAGAAACCGAGTATAGCTCCTGTCGGCTTCCCTCTTAGGAGCACGGGCAATAGGCGAAGCACTAAGTTGGTAACATTCATTGATGCGATATTTCAACAGTTCTTCATATAGAAAAGGAGACAGAATCAATGCTCTCGGATCGTCGTGATATTCAGAGGGAACCCTGTCTGCATATTTTACAATCAGTTCCCTGCCATTGGGGGCAACAATACGTGAAAGACAAAAGGTGGAAACTTCGGGGGTTCTATCCTGCAAAAATGCCGAAGAGGACATCGAATTGGGGTTTTGTACGTTCGACTGCCCGAAAACATTTTCCCACGATAGTGCCGTATACTCCATTGCGGCATACGTGCCACCGAAACAATAAACATATCCGTCATCTGTGATAATCTTCAATACCGAATAACGATAGCCTATATCCATGTCGGCATGATAATCGCTCAAATCAACATTTACATGTCCTCCATTATGAGCCAATACGCTGACACTTCGGTCGAAATTAATAATGAATTGTCCCGAATATTTCCCAAAACGATAATGATAAATATCCGAAGATGCTTCGACGCCTGTTCCTGCAAATGAAGGAAAAGAATAGTAGTCAGAAGCAAAAAGTGTTGACTTTCCGTCAATAGTTCTCCATAACAATTTTTCCGGCTGTTTCTCTAATGTAGAAATAAAGTTTTCATTGGATGTGTTCAAACCGGAATGGAACAAAAAACCTTTCAATAAAGGATGAGATTGCATATCTCCGTTTTCAACAGCGATATCGTCTGGAATTCCTCTCACCTCTCGATATATAACACCACCTGTCACCAAACTCCAATCTCTTCCCACAAAGTTGTCCGGTTCGGATGGTTTGAAACCTCCTGAATTGTAACAGAGAGACATATCTAAATCCAAATCTGGGTCTTGAAAATCAATCACAGGAATCTACCTTCCCCGAATTAAGGCAGGAAACAGTTTTGTCAAAACGTAGCATCTCTGCCACCTGAGGGGAACATATCTGAGGGGCAGTCAGCGGCATTGACCATAACTCTTCCTGCGCATTAGAAATAAGAGCCATAAACAATCCACCCAATAAACAAAATATCTTTTTCATACGATTACTTTCCATTTATATTCATTTTTCTTTAATTACTTTTTAGATAAAACTCCGCAAGCCACCCATATATATCAATAATTTCCGACTTACGGAGTTTTCTTGTTTTTACAAATTCATCGCATTAGCGCCCAAAACGCCAGCCAAAGCCGAAGCCACTGCGATAACCACCTTAAGGATCATATCCCATACTGATTTCTTCATTGCCATCATTTACCTCCTTTCTGTTCTTTAATGTGTTGTGTTACTCTGTGTTCTTCCGTGTTTTCCGTTTTGATAGCAAACTCCTCAAGTTCCTTGAATTCCTTTGCCACCTCAAAACACGGGCACGATTTAATCCACTCTTCCGGTTCTATCTCGCCGTTTCCGTTCAAGTCCGGTGAAAGATCCCGGTGTCCGCATACCCGGCAGCCGGGGAATTTCTCCTGTAGTTGCCCGATGAGTTGCCGGAGCGTGGCCCGCTGTGCCGGAGTCCGGGTATCTGCCGAGCGTCCCCGGCAGTCCAGACCACCCTCATAGCAGATACCTATTGAATGAGCATTGAAACCTTTTGCATGCGCTCCGATACGTTCGATGGGACGGGTGAGGTGCACTGTTCCATCCTTGCGGATGTAGTAGTGATAGCCTGTTCCGTTGAATCCGCGACGTCGGTGCAACCGGTCCAAATCTTCCGGAGAGAGCGTACAATCCTCCCGCGTGGCGCTGCAGTGCACCACGATTAAATTAATAATTCGCATGTTAGTGGATAATTAGTTTACTAGTCTAGTTAAAAAGTTCCGTTTAGTCAGCCATTCGTGTTTGTGTTGCGTCATACAGACAGGCTATGCTGCCGGATCCGGTGCTTCTCCACTGCCGCCGGAACCACCACCGTCATCGGGTTCACCGCTATTTCCGCCACCCGAAGCCGAAGTATCGGCAAGGTCGAAACGGACGCACTTGGCACCTGTCACCAAAGAACGGGTAGCGGTGGTACGGTCAGGATTCTTGGTATAGTTGGGCAGGAAGCGGACGGTAAGGGAAGCCTGGGCAGCCGATACTTTTTCCGGCAATTCCACCCCTTTGCCGTTGGACTTCATCACCATACGGAAAGTCCCGAAGCCGTCGAGCGTTACACTTTCCGATGCTTGCAGATGCTGGGCAGCCACTGTCACCAGATTATCGAGCGTGTTCTTCACGTCACCGGTGGAGAGAGACGAGTAAGCGGCTATCTCTTTGGCGAGTTGGGTGGTTGACACATTGGCCGTGTATATCACACGGGGATGAAATAATTTCTTTTTGTTCTTGTCTTCCAGAACCGACTGGAAGGGTTTGTACAATACTGGCATAATTGTAATAGTTTTTACGTGTTAATAAATTAGTTTAGTGTTGTCCTTAAGCTTAATGACACTGTAAAGATACGGGTATTATTCAGACTGACCCAATCATTTTTTCAAAGTGCGTTCATAAATTAATTAATTACGCTCAAAAGATAATGTCCCGGCAATTTGATTTTTCCATTGCTCCCGCGAATGTTGCTGAATCCCTTCCACACAGGGTTTCCGATAGCTCCGAAGTTACTTTTCAGGATAATGGCATATTGCTCGGAAGGCGGAATCTTGTAAGAGTGAAGATTCTCCAGCAGTCCCTCGAAGTTACGCTGCGTGCCGTCGGACGGTGGTTGCAGGTTGTCGATGTCTTCCTGTGTCATCACCTTCCTTCTTTTCAAGATTTTTCCTCCTCTATCCTCTCCTTGAGGAGAGTCAGAGAGGTGGTTTAATTTGTTTTCCTTTGTTTTAATTTGTTTTTCTTTGTTTTGTGTACCCAATGTCGACATTTCGGCTTCCGATGTTGCAGAATCGGTGTTTGATGTTACAGAATCAGCAGTTGATGTTACAGCATCGACTGTTTCGTTATCAGCATCATCCGCACAGCTTTTGCTACTTTGAGAAGAGTGGTACGATGCAAGCTCCTCCGCTTCCAACAGGCAGTAGTCCGGCTCTATCAACGAACTGCTGCGCCGCTTGGTGATAAAGAGATACTGCCGTTGGATATCGGCGGAAGTCAGGATGCCGTATTGGCGGAAAAGCCCGGTATCAAACAGACCGCATTCCACGGACAGGGCGATGATACGTTTCACATCATCCATATCCGTATTATAAAGGCTGTCCGTCAGTTCATCGTAAAACTCATCACCGGCAGAGATATAATATCCTTTTCCGGCATAGATGTACGACAGCGTTTCTACCAATGTGGCAAAAGCAGCATCACCTTCCCGCTTCATGACACGACGCACCACGCGGTCGTGCATGAAACTGGTGCTCATGGGGAAATAATCCAACCCCTGTTTTATTCTTCCCATAGTGCGTGTAGTTTTTCCTTTTCCTGCTTCCGGCGAATACTGTCCGCCACCACCTGACGGGCATGGCGGATAAGGAGCATCCGCAAAGCGTAGTCCTTTACCTCGGTTATTACCGGATAAGAAAGAGGTTTGTTTTCAAATGATATATTTTTATCCTGATTGCGATGTCTGCGCGTGTTTGCCTTACGGCATTCCTTGCAGTAATTATCTGAAGCCCGGGTACGCTGATTCATATAAAAGGCTTCCTGTGGGAGCTTACGCTTGCAACATCCGCAGATGTGTAGAGATTGATTCATAATGGTTTCCATACTGCTTTCCGTTTTTACAATTTTCATATTTAAATATTCGTGTGTATATTAGAGATATATCGCTTGCGCGCAGGACATATAGTTGCTGTATATTGGGGATATATCGGCTGCACATTGGGTATATAGATGCTACACGCAAGATATATAGATGGTGTAAGCGGGCTCAATATTACTTCCGCCCGTCCGGCACGGCTTCCTTAAAAAGGGGGTGAATGAGGTATTTTGCAACCTTTCGTAAACTTTTTGCGGTTTCTCATGGTTTTTCTATTTAAAATTTATAATTTTGAAACATCTTTGTGATTTCGTTGCTACAAAGATAAAACAGTTTTCACAAAGAAAACAAACGATTTTGAGAATTAACTTTAAAAAAGTAGATAACAAATTATCAATGAGCAATTAACGAGTTTATGAATTTTTACATCAAAAATAAACGATAATAGAATGGACACATTTTTGGATGTTACAGGAATAGTGAAGCGTGCCAAACAGGCGCTAAACTTCAAGAACGACAGCGAGTTAGCTGAATATTTAGGCGTCTCACGCGCCACAGTATCCAATTGGGGTGCACGAAATAGCATTGACTTCCGCCTGTTACTCGATAAATTCGGGGACAAGGTGGACTACAATTGGCTATTATTGGGAAAGGGAAATCCGAAACACCAGTCAAGATATTGCGAAAGCGAACTGGTGCAGGGAGAAGTCGAGATTATACACAATCCGAAAACACCCGAACCAATAGACGACCGTAGCGTGACATTATACGATATTACGGCAGCTGCGAACCTGAAAACATTGTTCACCAACAAAAAGCAGTATGCACTGGGAAAGATATTAATTCCGAATATTTCCGTCTGCGACGGAGCAGTCTATGTCAACGGAGACAGCATGTATCCTATATTGAAATCGGGAGACATTATCGGATATAAAGAAATCAGCAGCTTCGATAATGTCATTTACGGGGAAATATATCTGGTGTCGTTTATGATTGACGGAGACGAGTATCTGGCAGTGAAATACGTGAACCGTTCCGATAAGGAGGGCTATCTCAAACTGGTGAGTTACAATACACACCACGAACCGATGGACATTCCATTTGCGTCCATCAATGCAATGGCGATTGTGAAGTTCTCCATCAGGAGGCACATGATGATGTGAATCTCATCGTAAAAGAGAGCCAAGAACACGGAAAAAACACAGAGGACACAAAAGACACAGAGATTAAAGAAAATAATACCTCTGCGTTTTTTGCGTCCTCTGCAATGAGAAATATAGTAAGCCGTAAGTAGCACATTAAATGAAATAATCTGCTAATTCGTGCAATATTTGTTCGATCTTAAAATTCTCTTGCGAACTAATTTGAAACGACCTCTTCCCCTTTCAGCGTAGCCGAACTGGCTTCCGTGACACGCACGTTGACAAAATCACCTACACGGTGCGTACCTCTGTCGAACACCACCACACGGTTCTGCTCCGTACGGCCGAACAGCTGGTCGCGCGAACGCTTGGAAACTCCTTCTACAAGCACTTCATACGTTTTACCGATGCAACGCTGGTTGGATTCGGCAGACAGACGGTTCTGCAAAGCGATAATTTCGTTCAGGCGGCGTACTTTCACCTCTTCGGACACATTATCTTCGAGATGCTTCGATGCATACGTTCCCGGACGTTCGGAGTATTTAAACATGAAAGCAGCATCGTATCCACATTCTTCCATCAGCGAAAGTGACAAGGCATGATCCTCTTCCGTTTCAGAATGAAAACCGGAGAAAATATCGGTAGTCAATCCGCAATCAGGGATGATACGTTTGATAGCTGCCACCCGGTCCAGATACCACTCACGGGTATATTTACGGTTCATCAGTTTCAGAATACGCGAACTGCCGCTCTGCACAGGCAGATGGATATGTTTACACACATTGGGGACTTGCGCAATTACTTCCAACGTCTCATCGCTCATGTCTTTCGGATGGGAAGTTGTGAAACGAATACGCACTCCCGGAGCAGCTTCAGCCACTGTTCGGAGCAACATCGGGAAAGTAACCACTTCGCCTGTCGGTCTTTCAAAACGGTAAGAGTTGACGTTCTGCCCCAACAAGGTGACTTCCTTATAGCCTTTCGCCACGAGGTCTGCCACTTCATTCAGGATGCTTTCTACGTCACGGCTACGCTCGCGTCCACGAGTATAGGGCACGATGCAATAGGTGCAGAAGTTATTGCAGCCACGCATGATGGATACAAAACCCGAAATATGATTGCCGCAGATACGCGACGGAATCACATCCCGATAAGTCTCGGTAGTAGAAAGTTCCACATTGATTGCTTTTTCACCGGTTTCTACGGCAGCAATCAGGTCGGGCAACGTCAGGTAAGCATCCGGCCCCACAACGAGGTCGACATGATGATTCGTTATCAGATCATCCTTTACCCGTTCGGCCATACAACCCAATACACCTACAATCAGGTGCTTTTTCTTTTTCTTCAGCGAGTGGAAAAACTCCAGGCGATTCAGAATCTTCTGCTCCGCATTGTCGCGGATGGAACAGGTATTCATAAACACGGCATCGGCTTCCTCCAGCGTTTCGGCTACGGAATAACCCGCCATTTGCATCACCGAGGCAATCACCTCACTGTCGGCTACATTCATCTGGCAGCCATAGGTTTCGATAAACAACTTTTTGTTGTCATCATTCATTTCAGTTGCGGATTTAAAGTCCGCTCCCGTTAATTCGTTCATACTCAAATCTTAGTTTAAAAATTCGGATGCAAAGATACGGCTTCACTTTCAATAAGTAGTTAATTGACACAGAAATAACGCAAAAATTGATGATTTGGCAAGCAAATTTGTAATTTATGTTAAGAGGATAAACATTTTCCATCCATATACTTGGCAAATTTAAATTTATTTTTCACATTTGTGCAATGAAAGAAACATTAGATTTTTTCATAGTTAAGGTTTAGGTTAAAAAAATTAAGGGGAGCTGTGAAGCTGCCCTTTTTTCATGCCCAAATGTTAGTTCAAACCAGATAAAATGCCTACCTTTGGCGGATAACTATTTAGATGTGAAGCACAATGGAAGATTTTTTGAAATTTCTCTTGATAGCAGGCGTCATTCTTGTGGGAATATTCAAAGAGGTGAATAAAAACAGCAAGGCAAAAAAGGCTAAAGCCAAGCACCCCGTTCCCCCAATGCCATCTCCGGTTGAAGTAAACCCCGATGCCGTTCCCATACCCGAAGCATGGGGCAGCCCCAAATCCCTGGACGAACTGCTCCGGCCGATTCCTCGCGAACAACCGGCTTCCAAACAATTTTCCAAACAGCAAACTTCGAAACAAAAAAAGAAAAAAGAAGAAGTATCCGTGGCTGCATCTCTTGCAAACAGCGCTGCACAAGATGAACGGAACAGCCGGCAAGGTGCTCATTACAACACTCCCCACGACTCACCCGACAATAAAGAAGATTTTACGATTCATTCGGCAGAAGAAGCTCGCCGAGCCATTATCTGGGGAGAAATACTTCAACGGAAATATTGAGGGAAATTGAAATTATAAAGACATATCAAGCACGGATTACGCTGTCGCTCTATGCAATCCAACTTTTCCGGAAACCATGAAACCCGTGTAACCCGCGCCTGATATCTTATCCGAAAAGCGAATAGAATTATTAACTTATTAAATATCAACTGTATTTTAACACGAAATTTACTATTTATGTCACTCAATCGTATTTCGGCAGCGGAAGCT
>OGXN01001537.1_pt1 | contig 21517 bp, 14 predicted proteins | sample 1576281 | NCBI WGS metagenome assembly OGXN01 (sample SAMEA3541494, study PRJEB24748) | human gut metagenome | biome: human gut; feature: human-associated habitat; material: faeces | place: China | collected 2012
GAAATTAGTAGCGATGGCAATCCTATTGATTTTAATGCTTGGTATCCGGTTTATAATTTTTTTATGGGAAGTCCTATACGATCATATAAAGTGGCAACCGCAGGAACCGAAGACGCCAAAGACCTGTTGATGACACCGAAGGTTAGTGTCGCTAAATACAATCAGGTAAACCTGCAATTTAAGCATGTAATGCATAAACTGACAGTCGTTTTGAGTTCGAACTATTATACTCCTGCTCAGCTGAATAGTGCTACAATCACACTGAGAAACTTAAAATCGGATGCGATGGTTGATTTTAATAATGGAACTGTAGATAAAACCGCCGCTTCGGGTACTGATGCTTACCCTTCGGAAACAGGCTCCAGAGCGGAGTTTGTTGTAGCACCTCAAACATTGACGGCAGGAACGGAAATAATAGAAATCGTAATTGACGCAAAAATATATTTCTATGAAGTCCCTGCTATACTGACAGCTTTAGAGAGTGGACAAACCCTGACTTTAAGTTTGAACCTCAAACAAGGGGGCGGTGTGACCGGCACTATCGGAGAAGACTTTACTCCGGGTGGAGGACATGGCGGATGGAACTAAAAACCATAAAACGAAAAAAGATGAAAAAACATATCTTATTTTTAGTTACAGGCATTGCCCTGCTATTCGGATCATGTAGTAATGATGAAATAGTGCCGGAACAGCCTAAAGGGAAAAGCGCTGCACCGCAGCTGGTCGCTACGGTGGAACAGGCTCCAACTACCCGTTCGGGTGTGATAGAAAACAACGGCGACTATATAAACGGCGAAAAATTCTACTGGAGCAACGGGGATCAAACAACCGTTTTGTTCAGAAATTCGAGTATGACGGATAAAACTGAATACAAAAAAGTTGAATATGCGGCAAGTGTTGCTGACGGTGTACAAAGTAACAGCTGTACATTTAATGTTACTCAGGCTGAAAGTATCGACAATGACCAATACACTGTCTATGGCTTCTTTCCTACTGCGGCTTGGGATACCAGAGCTAACTATACCTCTTTCCTTACAGCAAACGTCCCTGCTTATCAGACACAAAACGAGGCTAACTCTACACATTTGTGAGCTTATATGCTGATGAAAGCGCAAAACGATGTAACAGTGGATGGCAACAGTCCCATCAATCTCAGCTATAAACATCTTGCTTCGGTATTGCGTTTTGCCGTATGGAATAATTCGGGCAACAATAATTTGAAGCTGGCAAATATCAATGTAAAGCTAGCTTCCGGCAAAGCTGTATTTGCCACCAATGCTAGATTGGTTGATATCGACGCTGCTTCGCTCACCGTTTCGACCGATTCGAAAGTTCCGGATTTGATTTTGGAATTAAACAACAATGCTCAAAGTTTTTCAAGCAAAGACGGGAAAGACCAGTGTGAGGGCTATATGGCCGTACTGCCCACAGCTACAGATGCGTTTGAAAGTTCAGATGACTTAATTATTGAGTTATCCTTTACGGATGGAGCTAATAAATACCTTGTTACTAAAACGTATAATATCGGAACTGACCTTAGCTTCCTTTCCAATGGTATAGAGCAGGGCAAAAGTTATTACTTTCAGTTGAAAGTAGATAACGGCGATCTTAACGCAATAACAGGTACATCCTACGCCGTTGGCGATTATTGGCCGAACAGTAGTAGCCCCGAAGGTATCGTATTCTGGGTGAAGCCGGGCAGTTTTGGTACACAAGGCAAAGTTGTGGGCTTAAATGAAACATACGTTGCAAAATGGGGTGTAGATAATGATGAGCAAGCTGCCGGAGTAGCAGGCATTCGCAGCTTGACTGACGGGAAAACAGCCACCAAGAGCATGATTGCCCAATATAAGAATAGCGCAACCTTTGCAGCAGATTATCCTGCGTTCCACTATATTTACAATACGGTGAACAGCGGTAACGACAACGGCGTTTGGCATCTGCCTGCCCGCGATGAACTGAAAATGCTCTATGCAGGATACAGCGGTAAGACGTATGAAAGTATTGTGAATTGGATGTCCATGATGCCGGGCTATGATTCGCCGGAATGTGCAACAGCTCGCACTGCATTCAATACAATGCTTACGGCAAAAGGTGGAGCGGCAATTGCTGGGAGCGGAGGCCAATCTCAAGACTGGTATTTATCTTCATCGGAAAAGAGTCTTTCCGTGTATTATAGTTTTGACCTTAAAGAAGGTATATACAGCTCTGATCCGAAAAATTTTGATGGTTATATCCGTTGGATAAGGGAGTATTAATATGCAAGCTAATAAGAGTATATAATAAATAATACGGCATATGGCATTTTGGAAAACAGAAACAAACGTACCCCAAACTTTTGCAAGCCTCATACGTGGATTGCAACACTCCGTAAATTCGGCTATGGACATGCTCGAATCGCGGAATGTAGAGTTGTTAAGCCGCTTTTTTAACGAAGAAGGGCAACCCATTACAAGACGGTTACAAATAGATGATAAAACCGTTATAGATATTCCTATAATATCCATAATAAACCCGCAAGCATTGAGCATAAAAGAGGTTGAAATGGATTTTGCGGTTCAAGTACATAATGCACCAGTCAAAAAACGGCAGAATCAAAAGGGATTTATCATCGCAGAAGAACCCAAAGAACTCGAAACATGGCTCGAACGCTCAAGCCTCGAAGTTACATTCAGTGGCTCTAAAGACCAGACGACAATGAACGTCAAGGTGAAATTTGAATCTTGTCCGATCCCCGAAGGCATGTCAAGAGTTGTCGAGGAATATGATAAGAAAATTATGCCCTACGAGCCTCAGGCAAAGCAGGGATAATGCGAATAAATAAATTTTAACTAACTAAAAAAAATGCAGTTATGGCAGAAACTAACAATGTAGGTGACAAATTCAGAGGCCTACCTATCGCAGAACTTATCGCAGCACCCTTGAAAGCGGTTTGTGATTCACAGAGACAGCTTGCAGCATCAACCTACGATTACATCATGCAAATCGGGTTCAATCACGAGCAAGGAAAGAACCCGGTTCCAAGACTCGTGGAGTTCGACTTGGAACGCCCCGTTAAGACAGGTGGGACAGTTAAGATTGGTGTTCAGGCTCCGTTCCTCGGTTTGGTTCCCATACCGTCAATTATGGTCAGCGACGTTAACATAGACTTCCAGATGGAGGTAACGGATACCGAAACGACAAAAAGCAATACTTCCGGCGAGGTTACCACCAACGTCGAAGGTTCTTACGGCTTCTTGTTTGCCAAGGTGCAGGTCAAGGTTAACGGTAAGGTATCGTCAAGTCGAGAGAATACGCGAACCACCAACCAGACGGCAAAGTATCAGGTTCATGTGGCCGCCCGTCAGCAGCAGCCCACAGAGGGTATGAGCAAGCTGATGGATATTCTCTCGTCGTGTGTGGAGGAAATAACGGATGGAAAACCGGAGAATTAAATGAGGCCGATTATAATTGTTTCTTGGAACACGCAGGGTGGAGCCTTTGCAGGCAATATTCCTAAAATAAATGTTCTCTATAAATGTTTTAATAAGGGATATGATTTTATTTGCATCCAGGAAGCTACCGAGCCAATACCGGCATTCACCCGATTAGACCCATTAGGAAAAGTTATTATACCCCCGTATTCCACTCACAAAGGTGTTGATTTGTATATTTATCCTAACACCTCATTAGCTACTCGATCTTCTCCGCGAACTGAAGAAAAATCGACCGGAGTAGAAGCTTATTGTTGCTATTATTACAGATGGGGTAAAACTCGTCAACATAGTTTAGTAACTTATGTGAAAAGTACGTTGATTAGGAGTGACAATTTCGGTGCTTTTGAATATGAAGATGGTGACGAGATTAGACCCATGCTATGGGTTCAAGTTCCGGGTGAAAATTTTATAATTGGTAATGTACATTTACCTTCAGGTAAAGAACCTTTTGCCTCGAAAGCTTTCAACGAATTCAAATCTGTAATAGCATCAAAAGGAAGGCCATATGCAATTGTTGGCGATTTCAACATGGATAACAAATATTTAGATAAGCGTCCGGATAAAGAGTATTTTCATTCTGTTACAGTTCCTACACAAAGCAGAGGAAAAACGTTGGATCATGTATATTGTGAGAATGGGAAGGTAATTTTCAATGGTGAGGATGATATAAAGACGTCCGATCACCGATTTTTAAAAATAACTCTTTATCCCAATTCTATCGTTTCTAAACGAAAACCGGAAGCGGATGAACAAGCTCCAGCGGCAAAGAGACGTAAAATGTAAAAATGGCTAAATGAAATCTTCTCAATTATACCGATAAAATAATCAAGGATATGATATTGAAGAGTGTAAGGAGTAAGCCAAGCCAATAAATTACAGCAAATAATTGACAGCTATTATAAGGTAGTCGGACATGTGTTCCGCCCAACTAAGGCAGGCAGATTACTCCTGTATTATTGGTGATTTACAGAGGGTTGTGCCGGATTGGGTACAATCCTCTGTTTTTTCTTAATGTCAAACTTAAAAAAATGAAAAGTTATGAAAAGACTGGTTAACACAAAGCTGTTCTCCTTGTTGGAGAGAATGGACGGTACGTTTACTCCCGGCGAGCAGGACATCGCACCGGTGTACGACGAGTTCGTGGACACGGTGACTTCACTTTGCACCTCGGCAAGAGGCGACATACCCGCTTATTTTACACTGCATTACACCCGCTTGGAATTGGAGGGACTTCAAATTTTATTAAGCGACGAGGGGGCGGGGGAAAAATGTGCCAATCCTAAGTTGCATCGACCGCTGCCTGTCGTTCCTTGCCGTTGCTCTGCAATGGGCGGGGGATCATCCGCAGGCCGCAGCGGCGACGCCCTCTACGCCGCCTGAGCCTGAACCGGGTTCGGAGCCATCTGCCGCCAGTTATATCTGGGAGGGAACCATTACCGACCTGATAGAGCTGGCGATTGCTATTTACAACATCAAGCTGATCCGCAAGGCATCGGGTGAACTGATTACCTATGCCGAGATCGTGCGTGCGCTGAAAGTCATCTTTGGTGTCAAGCTGCCCAAGAACATTTACAGCCGTAAGACCCGCACGATGGAGCGTAAAAAGAACTCTTCGCCGCTGCTGGAACGAATGCTTGCGCTCTACCGGCATGAAGTAGAGGAAATGTATGTCTAAATCAATCTTGTACAAACTAAATGGTGGTATCTGCGGTGGTAGGTACCACTTTTCTCGTTTCCATTTCCGCTAAACTTGCAGAAGAAATTCAAACAAGTAAATGCGAAACGATATGGAAGAAAATGAGTTGACAAGTTGGATGCAGGAATGGTTCGAGCGGTTTATGGGACGCTTCGACCAACTGGATAAGTTTATGGAGGCCATGACCTCCCGGCATAACGTCATCAACGGGGAGCGGTTGCTGGATAACCACGACCTGTGCAAGCTGCTCAATGTCAGCAAGCGCACCTTGCAGCGTTACCGCTCCATAGTAGCCATCCCTTACCATACGATCTATCATAAGACCTATTACAAAGAGTGCGACGTGGAAAAATTTATTCGCGACCATTTCTCAAAGAACGACAACGACGAGGATAAAGAGGATGTATAATTATCCGGTTTGTATTTTTCACTTGCTTTTTTCATTTTTCAGAACCCTGTACTGTCGCGAGATAGAGCAGGGTTCGCTTTATACAGGGAAAACTAAAAACGACCGCAGGTATAATTGCCTGCGGTCGTTTGCCTCTACATCTTAAAGCCCTTGCGATCCGTTGTTCCGGTAGCCGGACGCCCGATCAGGAGCCTGTCTCCCATAATCTCTTTCGCCTGTTGCAACTCTTTGGAAATGGGGCTTATTTCGTCCTTAACCTTATCGGGTGTATCTGCCGCTACCCCTTCGCTTTGCTCGATGGGCTTTAACGACAATTCTATCTTACGCTCCAGCGAGGTGAGTTCCGTTTTCAACTCCTTCAGCTCGTCCTCTCTTTTCCAGAGGCTTTCCACCACCTGTTTGAGAACGGGCACATCTTTCATGCGCTTATCGGTGTCCTCTTGGTATTTCTCCAACAACTTAGGCATACTGTCGAGCGCACTGAGGAAGTTTTGCGATGCCGTTTTGGGGTCTGCGGCTATAATCCCGTGATTGTAGTTGTAGAGTATCTGCCCCTCGCCCCGCACAAAAAAGCGGTTCTGCACCAGATCGAATCCGTCCTTTACGGAGGTCTCCGATTTGACAAGCAGGTCGAAGCCATAGAGCGAACCGATGGGTTCGTGTACTCCGTGTGTACGGGCGGTGGCGGCTATCTCGTTCAGCTTCTTGCCGATGGATACCGGGTCGGTCGGTGTGAAGCCATCCAGCTTTACCGGGTTCAGGCGTGTGCCGTCCTCCGCTGTCCGCACCTTGCCGTTGAAGGCATTTACGTCTTTGCCTATGCGGTCTATATATCCTTTGTTGGATTCCACCGTCTTCATGATGTCCTCCAGTTTGTAGCGGGAGGACGACTTACCCCGCACAAACGCCTGCCGTTCGCTCTCCAAAGCGGTGATCTTCTTTTCCAAACGTGCTTTTTCCAACAGCTCAGTATTACCAGAAAGGATAGCCACATATTCGGAAAAGTTCATGCCGCTTTTCTCGTCCATGCTGCCCTCGTCGATGGTACGGGTGGCAAGGTTGTTATTTTTGAGCTGCCGGATAAAAAGCTGCTTGTTATGCAGTAAGCCAAATTTATAGGCATCCAATGATTTTTCCACGGCATAAATCTTCACATCTACCTTATTATCAGCATACAGTTTCGCGATTTCGTTACCTTTGCGTATCGCCCGTCCGTCGCGCTGCTCCAGATCGCTCGGCCGCCACGGTGCGTCGAGATGATGGATAGCCACCGCCCTTTTCTGGGCGTTCACGCCTGTTCCCAACATTTCGGTAGAACCGAACATGACCCGTATCCTCCCCGCGTTCATATCCTTAATCATGGCTTTGCGAGCCTTCTCGCTGCCTGCCTCCTGAATAAAGCGCACCTCGGATGCAGGGATGCCGTAATCCTCCACCAATTTGCGTTTGATTTCGGTGTAGGGACTCCACTCGTTCGGCTTGTAGGTTCCCAAATCCGAAAATACAAATTGTGTCCCCTTCTGTGCATCATATTTCCGGTAATAATCCGCTATCGAGGCGGCGCAATGGCTGGCTTTGTTGTCCACATGGTCGCCGTACTTTACGGGGTCTATCATCCGCATATCGAGCGACATTTTGCGTGCATAGTCGGTCGCTATGAGCATCTTTGCCTTTTCCTCCCTTTTGGAAAGCGGCGCACGCCCCAAAAGGGTGGCATTGCCCGTTTTGGCAAACTCCATCAGCTTACCGATAAACTCCTGCTGGTCGGGCGTGGGCGGAATGTTGTGCAGAATCTCGTTCTTTTCGGGGCGGTCTATGCCAATATCCTTTGCGGTACGGTAATCGGTAATCTCGGAATAGAAAGAGGCCAGCTCCGGCACTTTGATAAAATAGCGGAAGCGTTCTTTCTGCACGATCTGGTTAGTAACGGAAAACTCGTAATCCTTGGTTTTCTTGGCAAAGATAGCCGCCCACGCATCGAAGGTGTTGATGCCCTGCCTTTCGAGTTCATTCGGACGCAGGTATTTGAACAGCAAGTACAATTCCGTCAGCGAATTGGATATAGTGGTTCCCGACAAGTAGGTAGCCCCTAAATCCTTGCCCGTGCGCTCTTGTATGGTACGCAGGGCAAAGAGCATATTGAGTGCACGCTGTGAACCGTCGGTATTTCCCAATCCCGCCACACGGTCGTGGCGGGTGGTGAAGGTCAGGTTCTTAAATTTGTGGCTTTCATCCACGAACAGGTGGTCGATGCCGATCATGCGGAAGTCCGCCATATCGTCCTTGCGGTTCTCCATCTGGTAGGCGATATTTTCCAACTTGGCTTCAAGGTTGGCTTTTCGTTTTTCACAACCTTTAAGCATCCCGTTGGATACCTCCTTGCCCTGTCCACGAAGCACTTCGAGGTTTTCCTCCACGCTGTCGAGTTCGGCCTGTAAGATGTCGCGCTGTATCTCCGGCGACTGAGGTATCATGCCGAACTGTTCATGTGTTAAAATCACCGCATCCCAATTGTTGTTTTTCATCTCGTTAAAAATACGATTGCGGTTCTGCGGTGTAAAATCCTCCTTGCCGGGATAGAGTACCTTTGCATCGGGATATGCCGTGCAAAAGGTCTGGGCTATCTCGTGGACATTGGCTTTCAACCCTGTAATAAGGGGTTTGTTCGACAGTCCGAGCCGCTTCATCTCCATTGCCCCGCAACACATAATCAATGTTTTACCGCCGCCCACTTCGTGGTCGCATATCCCGCCGCCGTTCAATTTAAGAATCCAGACGGCATCTTTCTGACTTTTGTACAGGTCGGGAATACCTAAACCTTTGAGGTCAAGGCCGGGAAAGGTCTGGTGTGAGCCGTCATACTCCGGTCTGACAAAACAGTTGAACTTGCGGTTATACATATCGGCGAGCCTGTCCTTAAATTCGGGCGACTGTTCCCTGAGCCAGTCCGAAAAGCCGTTACGCATCTCGTCGATCTTGCTGTTGGCAAGCTGAATCGCCTCCCCGTCGCGTACCTTGGTTTCCTTGCCGTCCACATATACCGTCTTGGTGATGTCGGGCGTGGTGTCGTGCATGGCATGGCGCATCAGGGCGATACCGTCAAAAGTGCGGCTCTGGCTTTTGACGGCGTACTGATCCGATATTTTGGCATTCTTGGTATTGGAATTTATGCTGAACTCATCCCTGCTCTGTGCATAATGGATATTCACGTCCGTCCCGAAAAGGTACGAAGCATAGGCGGCGTAGATGCCCGTGGGTATCCAGCGTTCGCCGAAGTTGAAATCCAGATCGTCGAAGGCTATGGGCTTGGGCGTAGCTTCCCGCAGGGCGTTCAGGGATTCCTCTATGCGTTTTTCGGGATTCCGGTTGAAAAACTGCTCCACCTCGTCGGCTTTGGAGATGACATTGCCGGAAATAAACTTGTCGGCAACCTCGTAACCGTAAATCAAGGGGTTAAAATAGATTTTGCCTTTCAGCTCGTCCAGCAATTCCTCTTTTGTGCCTCCGGTGAGTGAAGCCATGTAATCGGGGTTTACCGCCCCGTATTTATTCAGGCTGGCGACCAACGCCTCATACGCATTGTCGGTGTGGGCAATCTCATCGGGGTTAAAGGCTACGGGGCGTTTGAAAATATCCGCTTTGATGGCTTTACCCTCTTTGTAACGCTCCAGCGAGAGTATTTCCCGCCCTGCGGCGTCCATCTTGATAAGGTCGAGATTCTTCGCATCGTTCAGGTTCCCGAATTTTTGTGTAAAGTCATCGTACAGGCGGTTGAGCATCTCCCGAAGGGCGGGGTTCTCTTTGAGTGTATCGGCTTCGTTGTTATACAGATGGTTATAGGTATCGCGTATCTCGATATAGAGCGATGCCCGCTTTTGTTGATGGGGCGATAACTCCAACGGGTGGAACATGGGTTGGTGCCCTTTCGGATCGCGCAGGTAGCCGATGCGGTTATCCGCATCCGAAACCAGCGAACCTTCCTTGTAATGCTTCGGCAATCCCTTTTCGGGTATCGGCATGGGGATGGGTTTCAGCCGTTCAGCCCGTTCTTTTTCCAGCCGTTCGGCACGTTGTTCGGGTGTTTCGGCCGGTTTGCCTGCTGCCGGGCTTTGGGGCTGTTGTGCTTCCCGTTGCTGCTTTTCCTGTTGTTCGCGCTTCAGGGCGGCGTTGTGCATCAATTCCTCCCGCCAATCCATGAAAGGCAGCTCTTTTTCTTCGGTTTTTTTGACTTGGGCGCTTGGGCGTCGCTTCGGGCGTTTGACCTGCGAGCGTTCCTCGGCGGAAAAGCCAAAGAGGTCATACAGGGTGATGAGCGGTTGGCTTTGAACATTATAAGAGGATTCTGCCTCTTTGGTTGCTTTGCTTTCGGGTACTTCCTGAGCGGGAGGGTCAAAGTTTAAGGAGGCTTGCGCGCCTTGCCGAACCCGCGCAGGTTCTTGTCGTATCTCGTTGATCGCTTCCTTTTGCTGCGCCGACTGCGATATCTCCGGCAGGTGGCTTTGAAAGAGCGCCACGTCCAAATGCTTGGAAAAATCTTCATTCAACATCCGGTACAATGTGGCGGCAATGGCTTCCGTCCCTCCGGAGTGGGTAAACTCCATCGCAGGCTTGCCGTAAGGGTCTGTACCGACTTTTACATCGGTCTGGATCACCCTGTCGAAATCTTTGAACAGGTTGTTTACGGATATGCCATTGGATAATTTGCGGGATTCAATAAAATCATGCTGCCTTTGGTGCGTAGCCGCACTGGGGGATTGGGCTGGCGCAAGCTCATTCCGGTGTCGCCGTAGCGACCGTTGCAGGATAATCAGGTCGCTGCCGACTTCCGTCCCTGCTTCCTCGGTAAAGAGGTTGTTGGGCAGCCGGATAGCCGATACTACATTGCAGGTGTTCATCAGGTGTTCGCGGATCGGTTTGTTCTGTTCCGAATTAAGAACGCCCTGCGAAGTGATAAAAGCTATCAACCCACCCTCGCGGGCAGATAGCACGCTTTTGGTAAAGAAATAGTTGTGAATTGCTTTGGTCGATTGGCTGACTGCGGGTATATCGTGCTTGGAGAGCAGGGGATCGAATACCGCCACATCACCGAAAGGAATGTTTGAGGCTATTACATCATAATGCTGTGCGTACCGTCCTTCCATCTTCTCATAGCCTTCAATCCGTATGTTGTCCTGCGGGTGGAGGTGTGAGAGAATCTTCCCCGTGAGCAGATCTTTCTCGAATACCGTTACCTCGGCATTGGGTACGGTTTCTTTGAGCGATGAGATAAACGCCCCTGCCCCTGCACTGGGTTCAAGGAAACGCAGGGGTTTGATCCCGCTGTTGTCCAAAGCCAGCGCCAGCGCATCGACGACGGGCTTGGGGGTATAGAAAGCGGTCAGCACCGAATTTTTAATCGAGCTGACATAGCGTTTATATTCGGCATCGTCTCCGGCTCCATCCCGTAAGACTTGGTGCAGTTCTGTCACCAATGGGAACAGGTCGCGGTCATAGGCTTTCCAGAGGTCTATATCTTCCGGCTTGGCGGCGGGATTCAACACGGCTTTTATCCCTCCGAAACCGGAATAGGCTGCCAGCTTTACTTTTTCGGCATCGGTAGCCTGCCTTTTCTCCTTATCGAGAGCCAGTGCGGTGCGTATCGCCTCGATGTTATCCCGAAGATGGGCTTTCTTATTATAAGCCATTTTCGAGCAGTATTTGTATTTCGCCCGTCAGCTCCGTGTAAAACTGATCGTACTGTGGTGTGTCGGCGAAATCATCGGACAGGGTGTATTTCTGAACCGTTTCGGCAAGTCGGGGCAAAAGCTCCATTGCTACGCCTTCGGCTTGTGCCGGGTCTATTTCCCCGGAAAATTCTTCCCAGAGGATACTCACAAGGGTTCGGTAGGTGGAGAAGTGCAAGCCTTCGTAGAGGACTTGTGAAGAGAGTTCCTCGGCTTCGTCGTGGGTATGGCCGGCTTTTATAGCGTGGCTGTACACTTCTGCTGCGGCATCGCCGCGTGCAGCGATAAAATGGGTATCGGTTGCTTTTATAGGGTGTGTATCCCGCAGGTAGGATAACAGGGATAGCCGGAAATAGGATAACTCGACGGCTGTCGATTTTGGTTTTGTTGCCATGTGATTGATTTTTTAGTGGTGAAAAAGGAAGTCGGAGAAGAAAAAGGCATCCGGAGCCTTGCCCCGGATGCCACCACTAAAAAATCAATGCTAAACGACTATTCCGAATCGTAGAACAAAGACCTTTCAGTGGCAAATATAGGAAGATTTTACTTAGAACGCTTCTTCTTGCCGCCGTCTTTGCGTGGCGGGAACTCAAAAACTGTTTTGTAGTCCGCATCGAACCTGACCGCTGCATCGAAAGTGCTTCCGGTCTTACTGCTTACGAACCCTTTTATAAGAGCGGTTTTGCCGTTCATCAAAAGGTCGGTAAGCTGCCCGTCGGTCAGCTCCTTTTTGGCAATGGTGCGGAATACGGTAAGCCCGCAGCTTTCATCCTTGCACTTGGCAACCTTTTGGTAGAACACGACCTTACCGTTCCCGCACTTGGGGCAGGGGCAGCTTTGGCGGTTGTCCGCCTGCTCGAATGCGGTCGATAGCAATTCGTTGGTGATCTGCGAGGCGTAAACCTCTATGCCCTTGTGGAACGTACCGGCATCCATATCGCCCGAAGCGATTTTATTCAGGGCATTTTCCCATTCGCCCGTCATGGAGATGTTCGCTATCTTCTTATCCTTCACCGCCAGATAGACTACCAGCCCCTTGTTGGTGGGTACTAACGCTTTCTTTTGGCGGGTAATATACTCGCGGGCAAAAAGGGTTTCGATAATCGCCGCACGGGTGGCGGGTGTTCCGATACCGCACTCCTTCATCGCTTCGCGTTCCTCTTCGTTCTCCACCTCCCTGCCTGCATTCTCCATCGAACTTAGCAAAGTCGCCTCCGTATGTATCGGGCGGGGTTTGGTCTGCTTCTCCTGCACCTCACAATCACGTACGGGCAGCGAATCGCCTTCGGAAAGATTGGGCAGGACGGTTGTTTCGTCCTCATCGTTCGGCTCGTCCTTAAAGTCAAACACGGCTCTCCAGCCGGGAACGAGCGTAACGCTCCCTTTGCAGGAAAAGTGTACGCCGCCCGCCTCCAGCGATAGGATGGTGTTCTCTTTGACGCATCGTTCGCCGAAGGCTTCCAACATACGCCCGGCGACCATATCATAAATAAGCTGCTGGTCTTCCGACAACCCCGAAGCGGGATCTTCGGTAATAATCAGCGCATGGTGGTCGGTAACTTTCGCATCGTCCACCGGACGGTTGTTGAGCGATGTGTCGAAGCGGCTGTCGATATATGCCCTAAATAGCGGATGCGAGCGGAGCATCGAGATAAGGTGCGGTATTTCTTCGAACACATCGGCGGAGATATACCGGCTGCCGGTTCGGGGATAGGAGATTTTCTTCGCCTCGTACAAACTTTGGGCTATCGTCAGGGTCTTATCCGCCGAAAAGCTGTGCTTGCTGTTGGCTTCCTTTTGCAGTGCGGTAAGGTCGTACAGCAGGGGCGGTTCCTGCTTCACCTCCTTGCATTCCACTCCGGTAACCCGCACCGAACCGGTGGCCTTGACCTGTGCCAGTGTTTCGTCGGCAAGGCTCCGGGCATCGAACTTATCCACCGAGTGAGCCGCAAACACCGTAGCTTCTTTGGCGGTGTGGAGTTTCAGACGGAAATAAGTTTGCGGTTTGAAGTCCTTGTTTTCGAGGTAGCGGGAGCATATAATCGCCAGCGTGGGTGTCTGCACCCGTCCGAGCGACCAGACGCCATATCCTGCCGAGATCGAGAGGGCTTGTGAGGCGTTGATGCCTACGAGCCAGTCGGCGGTGCTGCGTGCCTTAGCCGAAGCATAGAGGTTATCGTACTCTGCTCCGGGACGGAGTGTTTTAAAACCGTCCTTTATCGCACGGTCGGTAAGTGAGCTGATCCAAAGTCTTTCAAACGGAAGGGTGCATCCTATATATTGGTATATATAGCGGAATATGAGTTCCCCTTCACGTCCGGCATCGGTCGCCACGATGATAGATTCTCCACGATGGAATAACTCGCGGATAACCTTTAGCTGCTTCATCACGCCGGGGTCGTTCTTGTACTCTTTGCCCTCTTTGACTTGCCGGGGCAGCAGCTTAAACTCCGCAGGAAGTATCGGCAGGTTCTCTTTCTGAAACCCTGTGATACCATAATGCTCCGGCATGGCAAGCCCTACCAGATGACCGAAAGCCCATGTAACGGCATAGCCGTTGCCCTCCATATAGCCCTCTTTTTTATTATTTGCTCCGACTATGGCTGCTATACTTTTAGCCACAGATGGTTTTTCTGCTATTATTATTTTCATTTTAACATTGATTTTTTAGTGGTTTGAAAAAGAATTACATTTTGCGCCCTTTGCCTTTCTTCGCAGCGGCAGGAGATTGTTTTTGCTCCTGTTGCTGCTCTTTCTTCTCGGCTTGCTTGGCGGTGGGCTGTGTCTGCCCCTGCTTTAGCGGCTCTTTGGAGTGCTTGGTCGCCTCGTTGGTCTTGCCGTCGTTATTGACCGCCACCTGTGTTTTGCTTTCGGCGGCGGGTTTGACCTTCTGACCTTCGGCAGCCTTTTGCGCTTCGATAGCCCGTACCTGATCGGGGTGTTTGGTGGTATGGCGAACTTTGCCTAAATTATCGTCAATCCATACCCACGCATTGTACTTCTGCCCTTTGCGGTCGGTAGCTTCAACTTTCTGCGAACCTCCGGACTGCTGCTCCTGCTTGGGCTTAGACCTGTGGGGTTCCATGTCCTTAATGAAAATAGGTTCTTTGTTGCACAGCTTGGTAAATTCTTCTTTACTAAGTTGTACACCTCCTTGCTTAGAGTAAACCCAGTCTTCGTCCATCTTGCGGGCTTTGGGCAGCTTCTGCTCCCGTCCTTCGCCCTGCTTGGCCTGCCGCTGCTCTTTATGTTGCTGTCGTTGCTCGTCGCTGAACTTAAAATCGAAGTTTTTATTGACGGCGTTGAACTGTACGAAGCGGTCGATCTTCTGAGGTTCTTCGCCCGGCTTTACCTTTTTATCCATCCCCTCGATCCATACGGCTTTACCCTCCTGCAACCCCTGTTGCTGTTCGGGAGAAAGCGGTGCATTTTTGAGGGTTTGCGGAATGTTGATTTCAGAGAGAGGTACGGCTTCAAAGCGGTTGGTCAGCTTGTCAAGGGAGATAAGCGAGGGTATTTTCTCGCCGTTCAATTCAAGGTCGTACACGCGCCCGCCGTGTCCAGTCTTTTGGAGTTGTTCTTTGTCCTGTGGGCTAAAAACCATGCCCATAAAGGGCTTGTCCAAATCGGCTTGCTCCTGCTTGGGATGGGTGGCGATTCTGATACTCCCGTCGGGCTGCTGCTCCAACGACAGGCGTGCCTGCATCGGGTACTCCTGCCCGTCTATGGAGGGCTTGATCTCGACCAGCGCAGGCGACTTATGTCCGTAGACCATTGCTTTGAGGGCATCCTGCAACTTATCTCCCGAAAGCCCCAGCTTCTCGACCTCTTTCCAGTTGAGTTTATTGAGGTCTAAGGGCTGAAACTTGCCTGTAAGCTCTATGTTTATCTGTATTTTCATGTTGCCGTCAAGTTTGATGCGGTACGGGTCGAGTACCTTGTCGGTGTGGTCGATACGGATAATTTTGTCGAGAAAGGCCGCTATTTTATCTGCGGCGGACAGCCCGACGGCATAAACGCCCGTGTGCGACGGGTGGCTGAACTGTGCTGCCATCTTCTTAAAGAAGTTTTCCAGAAAGTTGCCGTTGGTGTCGATTTTCATAAACTTGTCGGCATTTTCTTTGGTGGGTTCGACCGTCTTTAGCTTACCGTCCTGTTCTCCGGCAATGACCTTTAGCTTGCCGTCCTCACCGCGAGTCAGTAAGACTTTAGGCTCTTCCTGCACCTGCTTGGCAGTGAAATCTTTGGGATTGACTTCATAGCCTTTCAACAACTTCTTGCCTTCGGGACTGTGCGGGCGGGACAGCACTTCTTCCAAGCCCTCTTTCTGCTTTTCAAATTTCCCATAGCGCACCTGAAAAAGCTGAAAGTCTTTCGGATTGCTTGCCTTCCGGCTAAAGTCGGACATGATGCCTGCCAGCTCTGCTGCGTTGTTACGGTCGAAGGTCAGAAACCGCGAAGCGTTTTCCGCTTTGGCTTCCACCGTTTCCAGCCTGCCGTCCTTGCCGATGCTCGCGACGGCTTTCAGTTCTTCGCCGTCTTTTTCTTTGACCAATAAAATGTTTTGGTCTTTTACTTTGTTTTCATCCATAATAAAATGATGTTTTTATGCTGCATTACTATTAATGCAGGGCGAAGGTAAAACGAAGTAACGGACTGATTGCAAGGTTTTAAGGCGGTGGCAGCTTGTGGCAGGGAGTGGCGTAGGGTGGTTTGGAGAAATGACAAAACTAAACCTGAAATAATCATGATTAAGGTTTAATATCTCTGCCGATTCCGCTATCTTTGAGGCGTTGATCGTTTAGTTATACTCTTATGATATAGTAAGAAAAATAAAAAAACTCATATGACATATATTCAGGAAATTAAGGGCATCCTTGCCGAAGCCCGCCGCAAGACCTACTCGGCGATTAACTCGGCTATGGTCGAGGCGTATTGGAAAATCGGGGAACGGATCGTCAATCAGGAGCAGCAAGGTGCAGATCGGGCTGCTTACGGAGAAGCTCTGCTAAAAGAGCTGTCTTCGGAGTTGAGCGTGGAGTTCGGGAAGGGATTTTCATACTCAAACCTCTATAATATGCGGCAGTTCTACCTCACATATCCGGCACAAGAGATATTCTACACAGTGTGTGGAAAATTGAGCTGGTCGCATCACCGACTGATTATGAGGATAGAAGATGAAAAAGCAAGGAACTTTTATTTATCCGAAGCCGAAGGGCAATCATGGAGTGTGCGCCAGCTGGAACGCAATATCAACACATTCTACTATCAACGCCTGCTATCCTCCGGTGGGGGAAAAGAGAACCTGTCCGCAAAGAAATCGGATATGCCGCAGATTACGGATTTCATTAAAGACCCCTATGTCTTCGAGTTCCTGAATATCCCCGAACCCGTATCTGCAACCGAAAAAGAGATCGAAACGGCATTGATTGACAAGCTACAGCACTTTCTTTTAGAGATGGGGAAAGGTTATACGTTCTTTGCCCGCCAGTACCGCATCAGCACCGAAACGGATCATTTTTACATAGACCTTGTTTTTTATAATTATTTACTTAAATGTTTCGTTCTGATAGACTTGAAAGCCGGGGGACTAAAGCATCAGGACATAGGCCAGATGGATATGTACCGCCGAATGTTCGACGACTTGAAAAAACCCGAAGGCGATAATCCGACCATAGGTATTATACTCTGTGCGGATAAGAGCGAAACGGTCGTAAAATACTCCGTGCTGAAAGACAATGAAAAGCTATTTGCCACGAAATTTATGCCCTATCTACCAACGGAAGAGGAACTTGCACGCCAGATTGAAGCAGGACGCCGACAGATCGAAGATTTAACCGACAGGTAATATGGCGAAAAAGAAGAAACAACAGGGGCATTATTGCAAGATATGCGGGGAGCGGAAAGCCAACGAGAAATTCAGCGGCAAAGGGCACGCTAAACATATCTGTAAGGAGTGTTCGGCTTTGCCGCAGGAAAAGAAAAACGAATTGCAGCATATAAATCAGATAGACAGGATTGCCGGAAAATATCCGCGTTCGAGGCAGGATTGGGAGTTTCTCGAAAAAATGTCGAAAAACAGAAAATATCCCGAAGCCGCCGAATTTGCCCAATCTATTTTGGAAATGAACCGAAACCAATCGGAGATTGAGCCGGACAATGAATACATTTTTGATAATCCGGATATAGATTGCCTTCCTGTATTTTCTGTGCAGAAGAAATTCTCCGAACTCGACAATTACGAAAAGATGCTGCTCCGGGATTATATTCATTCGGTAATCACTGAACATTGGACGTATTCAAATAAGATACTGAATGAAAACGAGTTGATAGAACTAAGGAAACAAATGCTCTGTTTTTTTGAGGAAGAAGAGCATTTTACCTTAAAGAACGATGCTACGCTCAGACAGTTTTTTCAAGCCAACGCCACAAACATAATAGGCAAGTTACAGAAAAAGACAGAGGACAGCCGATAAAACCGACTGTCCTCTTTAGCTTCGCCCGATAGATTTATTCCTCCTTCGGCAACAGGTGGCAAAGTTCCGGGTCGTCCTTGATACGTTGCAATTCCTCGGCGACAATCTGTTTGGCTTCGGCTTTGATGCGGTCATAATTTTCCTTAATCATTTCTTTCATGCGGTCTACGCCGTTCTCATCCACAAAGTTGGTGATAACGGGTATTTTCTTGTACGCCTTGGTTTCAGTGGCAACCCGCTCATTATCGACAACTATTTCGCAGTGGAAAATCTTCTGCTCGATGCGCTCGTCGAAATTATCCGCTACCGCACCCACAAACATACCCTGCGTTAAGTTACTTATCTTGCTGGGTGGTATCAGGCTGTCCATCTGCGTAGAAATGGAAGTCGATTTGTCGTTGCGGTTAATGGTCATAGACTGGCGTTTCTGCAATACTTTCCCGAAGCGGTCGGACAGGGTTTTGGCTGTATCTCCGACTACCTGTCCCGAAAATATATTACCCACCGTGTTCATCACAACGGCTGCCTCTTTGTCTCCATAATCGCGCTTTAGCTGGCTAAAGTCCTGAAAACCTAACAATACGGCTACTTTGTTGCTCCGGGCGGTGGCTATCAAGTTGTCCAATCCTTTGAAATAGATTGTCGGCAGCTCGTCAATGATAACACTACTTTTGAGTTGTCCTTTCTTATTTATCAGTTTCACGATACGGGAATTATACAGCCCCAATGCCGCACCGTAGATATTCTGACGGTCAGGATTATTACCTACAACTAACATTTTCGGATCGTCGGGATTGTTAATGTCAAGGCTAAATTCATCGCCCGACATCACCCAATATAATTGCGGGGAAATCATTCTGGAGAGCGGAATTTTAGCACTCGCAATCTGCCCCTGCAACTGATCGGCCGCACCTCCGAGCCACGCATCCATAAAGGGCGAAAGGTAGTTTTCGAGGTCAGGATAAGAGGTCAGAATCGGGAAAATATCTTCATAGCGTTTGTTCAAAAACTCGATGGCGTGCGGAAAGGTGCAATACTTTCCGTCCTTATAGATGCGCAAAAACCATATAATAGCGGCGAACAGGATAATCGGAGATTCGACAAAAAAGTCGCCCTGCTTCTGCACCCACGTCCTATTCAGGTTCAGCATAATCGTGTATGCACTCTCATAGGCATCCGAAATATCATCCATAAACGAGGGGTTGATCGGGTTGCAACGGTGCGACCGTGAAGGATCATCGAAGTTTATCACATAGAAAGTCGGCACTTTCTCGTAGCCCTCGCGATTGTTCAACAGGTGGTTATAGGCAATGGTCGAAAGGTCGGGAAACTTGAAATCGTAGATATAGCCCGTATAACCTTTCTCAATCTGCTGTTTGATAAACTGATTGACAACGGCATACGACTTACCCGAACCGGGCGTACCCAACACGATAGCCGCACGGAACGGATTTACTACATTAATCCACCCTTTCCACATCTTCTTTTTATACCAGAATTTAGTAGGCAGGTTGATGGAATAGTCGTTTACCATGAGCTTGGTTTCCTGCATAAACGATTCGTTTTCTGTATTGAAAACGTCGTCCATCAGATTGTTTTTGAGCAGGCGGCTCATCCATGTACCCGCCATCAACAGCAATATGTAACCTACGGCAATGGTAAAGATATAAAAGGCTGCATTGGCTACCATCGGTAGCGGCAATTGCAACAGCCACCAATTCAGAAAGAAAAATACAAACCCCGATATGAGGCATACATAGATGTGGTTCCACGTTATCTTTTCCTCCTTCACCCCCTTAGTTCCCAGACAGGATAAGGCGAGGAACACGACGGAAAATATTTTAGTCCACAGTATCGAGTTGAATAACCCGGCGGTGTTGTTGAAATTCATCAGGATTCTATCTACCACCCCGATATTGATTCCCCACTCGTGTACAGCTTCGTAACAGAACCAGTAAATATTCATCAGAACGAATAAAATACTTATGGCTCTCATAAACTCCATGACTTTGGCAAGTCCTCTTAAATCATCTTCTTGTGACATAATGTTTTTGATTTTTTATTGTTGTAATTGTAAATTATTGCTGCCTGCCATACCTGCGTTTTTTCTTCCTCTTACGCTTGATGGTCGGCTGCTTGTTGTCTGTACCCTCTACTTCGGGGGTAAAGACGGAGAATAAGCTACCCACCGCATCGCCCGTCCCGGAGTGTCCGGGCTGCGATTGCCTGTTGGTGACAGTTTGCTCGTTTTGGTGCAGATTTTCGGAGCGTTTCGGTGCTGGCGCTTGCAGATCCTCGCGGTGCGAATTATCTGCAAAGCGTTCGTTCAGGACATTTGCCGAAAACTCCTTGCCCAGACGCGAACCATTGAGAACCGCCCGCCGGTTGTGGTCGATAAACGTAGCCCCGTAGATGCGTCCCTCATCGCCCAGCCGTAACACAAGGTCAATACCTTTCTCCCGCAAAGCCGCTCGGAACTCGCTCTCTGTGCGGGTACCCCGGAGGGACGCGGAAACAGTGGCACGGGTCTGTTTGGCTACGCCGTCGGCTTTGATGGTCTCTTTCGACTTGTCGAACCGTCTCTCCAAAGCATCGAAGCCGTGTTCTTTCCCGAACAGGGAGGATTTTAAGGGAGTGCCCACCCGGTTGCCTTCGCTATCGAGTGCGGAGTACACCAATCCCCGATAGGCATTGCCCTTGTTCTCGCCTTTGACTTCCTCCACTCCTATATTATATAGTGAGAGCAAAGCCCGGTACTCGCCAAGCGTTTGGAAACAGTACATCGTGGACAGCGGCTTGATGACGTTTGCCAACTGCTTTTTTAAGTTCCCCCGGCTAACGTCCACCGGAGCGAGCTGCCACGCCTCGCCCTGAGTTTTCTCTTTTGGATGCAAATTGTATTTCTGCTCCAGTAGGTTCGTGATCTTTTGGCTGCGTTCGTAGTTTTTGCTGTCGCTGATTATCGAACCATCGGTGCGTACACGGGTCGAAACGATGTGAATATGCTCCCTGCCAATATCCTCATGCTTGAAAATCATGTAGGGCTGACCGCCATATCCGAACCGCTCCATATACTCGCGCCCGATGTCGGCAAGCTGCCGATCGGTCAGCTTATCGTCCGGGTGCGGGTTGAGTGAGATATGGATAACGGGCTTCTTTGTACGGATGTGGGAGGGCATAAAACGCTCGAAGTCCTGCATACAGGAAGCAACATTGAACGCTCCGTCGGCAGGTTCCAGCACCTTGTTTGTAGCCAAAACTTTGCCTAAACCTTCGTCCACTTTCTCCTGATTATAGGAAAGTGCGCCATATAAACTGCTGCCGTGATTGATTTTTGCGACCATTATTACAGGTGTTTCGCCTTAAACTGATCGCATAAAAGCAGCACTTCCCGTCCAATTCCTGCCAGCTCGATGGTTGCATTTTCTAACTTATAAAGCAATGCCAATGCTTTTTTCTCTCCAAAATTGGAATGCAATTCCTTGACAACTTGGTTGTAATTCACCCCGATACTTCGGATTTGTGAGTGCAGGGCGGTGAGCTTTGCGATAAATTCGACAGCCGATGCGTCCGTTCTCACTACCCGAAACTCATCGCCAAAGATGCGGGCAGCGATAAAACCCGACAGGGATTGTACGCCCGACTGTTCGTACATAGCAAGGAATCCGGCGTGCTGCTCGTCGGTGAGGTTCACCGTCAGCCGTCGTTTTGCCGGGTCGTCTTTCGGCGGTCTGCCC
>OGXN01001541.1_pt1 | contig 21483 bp, 17 predicted proteins | sample 1576281 | NCBI WGS metagenome assembly OGXN01 (sample SAMEA3541494, study PRJEB24748) | human gut metagenome | biome: human gut; feature: human-associated habitat; material: faeces | place: China | collected 2012
TACAATGAATGTTTCAAATGTAAATTCATAATCATCACTTTTTTTTGTTTCTTCTTTTGTCTCTTCCTGCAGTTCCATTTGATCTTCTGTTAAAATATCAATTTGGAATTCTGACCCCAATACATTATTAAATGCTTCTTTTAAATTGTTTTGATAAGATTTCATAATAATGTCTCTATGAAAAGGAGTTGGTACTTTCAGTACCACAGAGCCGCTGGAAAAATCTAAATTAACAGGTTCAATTTTACCAATCCAAAGATTATATGAAACCTCGGGAATTTGATTTTTTAAATAATCACAAATTAAATTCCATGCTTCAATAAAGGTTTCCATGATTACCTCCAAGCCAGTATATATGTAAAAACTTAAAAATTTGCTACAAAAATATACGTTTTTATTTTGGGTATATCTCAATTTATAATATCATAAAATACATTTTATTTCAAATTATTTTGTTTTTTTCTCTTTTCCTTTATATATAAAATCAATTATGATTTTTATGGAAATTTCATTTTATTTTTTATTTCATATAAATTAAAAAAATGTAACGCTTTTACTTTATTTTTTTTGCTTTTTATGGTATATTGAATAAGTTAAATCTTACATAAATAAAGTTAAAACAATTATTGTATCTTTTTTTTATTTTTTTCAATAAAATAGCGGCTTTCCGGTTGACAGACTACCAGAAGGTACGATATAATGCTAAATTGCAAGGTTTATACCCGAAAGGAGGGTTTTGGATGCTGAGAACATATCAGCCTAAAAAGCTCCACAGAAAAAAGGAGCACGGTTTTAGAAAAAGAATGTCTGATCGCAACGGCCGTAAGGTGTTGGCACGTCGTAGAGCCAAGGGCAGAAAGCGCTTGTCCTACTAAGAGGTAAGAAGGCCACTGCACTGTGGCCTTTCTTTTTATTTTTTACAATTGGAATGATTTGTTATGGACAAGTTTGTGCCGCTAAATGAGAATAAGGATTTTAGACGAATTTATGCAAAGGGAAAATCTTATGTATCTTCGTCTGTAATTACTTATGTTTCCAGAAATCGTTGTAAGCAGATTAGAGTTGGTATTACTACCAGCAAAAAAATAGGAAATGCTGTTCAACGTAACAGAGCTCGCAGATTAATAAGGGAGTCTGTTCGTCATTTGACAGAAGATATCAAAGACGGTTATGATCTTGTTTTTGTTGCAAGAGCAAAAACCCCCTTTGTAAAATGTCCTGAAGTACAACGGTCTATGAGGAAGCAACTAAAGGAGGCGGGGGTTTTGAAATGAAACGTCTGCTGATTAAGCTTGTGAAATTCTATCAACTAAGTATTTCACCGTTAAAGGCACCTTGTTGTAAATATTATCCTACTTGTTCTAATTATGCAATTGAAGCAATAGAAAGATTTGGAGCTTTCAAAGGTTTTTTTATGGCCATTTACCGTATTTTACGGTGTAACCCTTTTAGCAAGGGTGGTTATGATCCTGTTCCTGAAAAAAAGGAAAAGCATAAACACATAGAGGAGTAATGCAATGGACGCTATATTTAATTTCTTTGGCAGCATTCTCGGTTATATTCTATGGTTCTTTTACTATATTGTAGGAAATTACGGTGTAGCAATTATCTTATTTACAATTTTCATGATTCGTAAAACTATTCAAATATTAAAAGAAAACGATCAGCTGACAAAACGATTAGAAGAAACGGTGGAGCAAAGAACCATGCAGCTGCAACATTTGCTGAATCAAAGAAAAGCCTTCCTTCGTGAATTTGCGCACGATGTTAAGGCACCAATATCCAGTATTCAATTATTTGTAGATTATCTTCAGGATGAAGATATCCCAATTGATTCTGAAGTAGAAAACTATTTAAATATCATACGTCAAAAATCAGAAGAAGCAGGTAGCTATGTCGCTCAACTGCAACATTTTTCTAAAGAAGATCTACCACTCTCTAAACGAAATATTATCTGTATACAATCTTTTTTAAACCAGTTTTATGAAAATAATAAGCCCGATTGTGATGCTTGTGCAATTTACTTAAAGCTTGAATTAGAGGATATACCTGCTTATATTTTAGGCGATGAAACACAACTTATTCGTGTATTTGAAAATCTGTTGTTTAATGCCCTAGATTTCACAAAGGAAAATGGTCATATTCTAATCAGACAAACTAGAAATGCATCTGGCATACAAATTATATTTCAAGATGATGGCATAGGTATATCTAAGGAAAAGCTCGATAATATTTTTGATAAAGGAATTAGTTATCGCCATCAAAATCAAAAGGAGCATGGCTTAGGTCTGTATATTGCCAAATCCATCATATTAGAACATGGCGGTGATATCTATGTCATCAGTGAAGAAGGAAAAGGCTGTTCCTTTATCATCCAATTACCAGAAAGCCAGAAACAAGATTAGTTCCTGGCTTTTTTCTTATGCTTTATTTTGTTTCATCATGATAAATCCTAAGCCTAGACACACAAAGCTGAACAGCTGAAGCGTAATGAAATCCTGCTTGCCTGCATCTTTTATAACAGGATACTCTTCCTTTTTTATTTCCATTTGTGTTTTTGGTTTCTGTGTAGTTTCTATTGGTTTATCTGGTTTCTTTATATCATCATTGGCATCACTTTTTTCATCATCCTTTGGTGATTCATAATTGCCTTCTTCACGTCCTCCCCCTTGTCCATGATTACCACCATGATCTCCATCATCTTTATCCTCGTTGATTTCTGTATTTTCATCTGATTGTGAATGATCCTTTAAATCGCCTATTTCCACTGAAGTTTCTTTCCCATGATAATATCCACCAACTATCACTACTTTTAAATAATTGGCTTGTGCAGGCACATCATTTACAACAAGCGAAATATAGGGAGAATGATTTCCTGTATCCAATGCATCAATTTCATCGCATAAATACTGCCAGTTTGTATAATCGCTACTTGTATAAATTTGGATTTTTTCTGCGCCATAAGGCCGTGGTATTTTAATAGCGAATTTTTCATCTGTGATAAGTGAGGGTGTGCCTGTAATTTCAGGTACTTCTCCTGGTTCACAAAATATCATAAAATCATCTTCTTGCATATCCAGTGTATAAAATGATAAATCATCAACGCTTGGATATAAACAAAATGGGTTTCCACTTGCGACACCTTGAAGATATGCTTTCTTATCATAAGATAAATATGTGCTTGTCCAGCTATGATCATTCCCACGTGAAATCTCTAAGTCTACACTTTTTGGTAGTGGCAAATCTTCAAAAGCGACATCAGAAGCAACTTTCATTGGTTCAATTTCTGTATTCGATGTTATCTGCCATTTTTCATAATCACATTTCCCATTCACATCTTCTATTTTCATTTCTGAATGATTGATATTGCCACCATCATTTACAGAGTGATCTATAATGTTTTTAAAAGCTGCTGCCTGTTCTCCATTTGCTTTTAACACGCTGTAAGAAATGCTCAATTCAAAATCAGAAGAGAAATTATTTCTTGATATTGCTGATGCATGATCACCTGATGCTGACACAACCATATTTGTAAGATTCACTTCTTCCACATTATCTGAAATCAAAATGGTCGCTACATCATCTCCTGTTGATGATATTTTCGTTAGCATCATTTCATCACCAGAAATACCGGTTTCATTCTTTACAATTTCTATGGCTGGTCCATGAACAGCATAAATCTGAACACCAGTCCATTGATAATTATTCCAATCATTACATTCTATACGAACAAGTGGTTTTTTACTGGCATCTCCTTCTATAATAAGGGACGGCATATCATAAATTTCATCACTCCACCATCCATCTTCTTCTGAACGATTGGTGATTTCTATATTTTCCATTATAATCTGGTGTTGGTTGGTTTCAATCGTATAAGTTTGATGATTAGTATAAAGTGTATCGTTATCATCTATATAGTTTTCCCCCATCAACATATCATCCTCCATAATAAAAGTACCCCCATTAGGATTATCTTTTATAAAGTTTTGTAATCTTAAGAATTCACTTTCTTTTTCCGCATGAATATCAGATACAGATAAGCTAAATACCATACATATCACCATCATACTGCTTATTATTTTCTTTATCATGAGCTTGCCCTCTCTTAGCCTAACTTTATTTTATAAGGGATTGGAAATAATGTAAACATCATGAATGTTCAAGATTATGTGATAATGCTATAAAAGCATGAAATGATTCACAAAAATCTAATAATGTTTTAATATTTTTATAAAGTGATGTCAAAAAAAGGCGTTTCGTGTCATACTTATAGTAATTCATCCATTGCCAAATTATAATGACGGTGAACAAAGAAAGGATGGTCACATATGAAAAAAGAAATTATGAAAAATGCGCAGTCTGTCATTATCGGTAATGATGGAAACGAACCAAAACACTTTGTATTTGTTATTACACTTGTTGCTGTTGTAGGTTCTCTTGTATTATATCTGTTCGCAAATATTGTAATTCGACAGTATTTTACATTTCATCTGTTTCAAAATATCTTGATTTATTTATTATTTTTGATTATCACCTTTGGTTTGATTTACCTTTTCACATCTTTGAAGTACCACTATATTACGATTGATTCAGAAAATGTTCAGGTAATGGATACCACAATCTGGCAAAAACATTTACACCCTCAAACACCTTCTGCAATCGTTTCTTTAAAAGATATTGCATACGTAAAAGTATATGCTGTAAAAGAGAAAAAAGTTGGAGAATTATTTGGTGAACCAGGCCATAAAGTCTTATTAAAATTTGCGGTAAATGATGGCACATCTTTCACAATCTGTAACTGGATTGATCCTCGCAAAGAAAATGCTGTCGATGGTATTGATTATTTGCAAAGCCATGGTATTCTAATTGAAGATAAACAAGGACTGTTAGATGTATTACGTAATCATGAATCTGTGAATGACTACCTGAATAGAGGAAATTCCTTATGATACAGTTCTATGTAAAAGCAAATGATCAATTTCTGGATGCCGTATGTAATGAAGTCAAACAGTTCTGTGACTCTATGCAAATGAAATATGCAATATCTACATTTCAAGATGATATAACTTTGCAAGAACAATGTAGCCTGTTGTTTTACGAATTAAAAGATAAAAAGGATATTTCCCTTTTAGAAAATGTAAAATACCAAAATGAACATACTGAAATCATATTGATGTATCCTGATCATACGTATGTTTATGATGGATATGCACTACATGCACTTGGCTATATCGATTATTCCAATCTATCTGAAGATTTTCAAAAGTTATATCCTGTTTTGAAAAAAGTCATCACGATGGCGCAAAGTATGTATCATTATCATTCTGGATTTTTAAACTTTGATATTCATCCTATGCATGTCTTATATATGGAATCTTACCGCCATGATATTTATCTTCATACAAAGAAAATGCAGTTAAAAATTCGTGGAAGCTTGCGTAATTATGTGATTGATCATGAATATTTAAAACTGATTCAGGTGCATAAATCCTATATCGTGAACTTTGCATATGTAAAAGAAATAGCAGGTAATGAACTGATTCTGGAACAGAATATCCATATTCCAATTGGTGAAAAATATCGTGATACAATCAATGAAGCTATGAAAGCCGCAATGAAATGATACAGATGAAAAAAAGCTGATCTACAGAGGGTATGATCTTTTGTAAATCAGCTTATTTTAGATTTTTTCCTGACTGATTTTTATAATATGAATGTAATACGAAATATTTAAGTGATTAATACATATAAAATTGTATCCGATTTTCTTAAAATAAAGGTTATTATATTAGTCAAAAAACATGATTCCTGTGTTTCAATATGGATTATTGCACGTTTTTCTGTATTTTTTTCCCTATTTTTACACATTTTTCTGAATTTTTCCTATCATTTCTGCACATTTTTCTGAGTTTTTTCTGTCATTTCTGCACATTTTTTCTGAATTTTGACATTCTTTATCATAAAAAAAGCTGGTATGCATTAACATTTCAATTTTGCATATCAGCTTATTTTTTTAGGTATTTGGCTGTATCTGATCCCAGTCATCTGTATGATTTGCACCACATAACCAGTTGAATGCATAATGATGTTCTTGTACAACACCTGGATCAATGCCTTCCATTTCTTTTTGATGGATTCTTGCATCTACGCATGCCCAGTCATAATATAATACTCTGGTATGCATATCTAATAATTCATCATCGCTTCTTCTGTTTGCGGCTTTACACATATCCTCAATAGAATCAAAGCTTCTGATTATTGTTGCCATACCTGCGACATCACAAATTGAATCAAAGTCATTTAATTCCATAAAACCTAATGCCCATAGCATAACAGCACAGCATTCATAACGCCATGAAAACTGAATACTTGTGGACTCATCTACTTTTCTTGCCTCAATAAATGCACGTTCTTTTTTGCTCAAAAAGTCTTTGCAATGGAACTGTTTATCCATGGCTTTAAATTCACGTAATCCAATTTTACGACTGCCATTTTCCATTAACGTTCCCTCTGCACATACTGCACATGCAAAAATAGCAACCGCACGTTTAGCGATTTCCTTGATTTCTGGAACATATAAGGATACTTTTGTTAATTGTGTAGACATGATATGTGAAATACATGGATAACCATGTGCTTCTAATTCTGCTTTGATATTTTCATAACGCTGGATATCTTCTTCTTTAAAATCTGGTTCTTCCATCACAAAATCCTGATAAGCAATTGGATTATATGCATTTAAATCACTATTTCCTTGTATAGATAACAATAATTTACCATCTGCTGTATACATGGACATATCTGGATATAAAATGATACAAGCACAATCATTTGCGACTGCATAAATACGCCCAATAATCGCATTGGTGCGATCCTCCTGTTCATCAACTACAAATGTGATTCCCGTAATACAATTGAATAATGATATTTGCAGCATCACCTTTTCCATTAATTCTTTGTTATTGCATGGTGCCTGTGCAAAATAATTTTGCATTCCAGCAATCTGTGGATTTACTTCCTTCATATCATTCATGATATGAACTTCAACAACAGATTCATCGAATAGTTGAATCTGAATACCATCTGCAGTTGCTGTGTAGGTAGTAGCGATTGCTTCAAAGTGATGTTTCATTGCATCAATGATTTTGGTACTGTCTTTTATTGCATTATAAAGTGTTAAACAAGCTTGTTGAGCCATTTGATCTCCTCCCTTTTGTAACAGTATATCATTGATTCCATTACACATTCAACATACTATAAAAAATATATCAAAACCATTTAAAAAGACTGTATTTTCAACAGTCTTTTTACCATATACATCTGAAATTGATGAGTTCTTTCAAATGTTTTATGCTTTTTTCTTTTTCAGCATAACTACCATTATACCGCCACTTAGCATTAATAATGTGAAAATCATGCCTACATTTGTTGTATCACCTGTATCAGCACCATTACTATGTGCTGCATTATTTGAAACGATCGCATATGTTGAATTATGATTGGTATCAAATTCAATATAATCACTGCCCTTACGAGTAACCATATCTGTAACATTTCCATTATCGTCAATAAATACCACTTTTACATCTTTTGACAAGATATCAGCACTTACTTTAATACGTACAGAAATCGTACCATCAGGTTTCACGATTGTTCCATCTTTTACAAGTGAAATATCAAACGCTTTTTCAATTGTAAAGTTCTTCAATAAATCTTTATCCTTGATAATTTCAGTTAACTCTTTAACCTCTGTTTCAGAATATTCCTTAGTTATCAGCTGTGTGCCAGCTTCAACTTTGCCAATCACACTAATAGTTTCTGTATGATTTGTGATAACATTTTTATCTTCATTATCATTATCTGGTGTTGCAGGAGTATCTGGTTCAGTTGGCTTTTCTGGTTCTACTGGTTTTTCTTCTTCAGCTTTCAACAATCCATTCATCGCATTTTCCAATGCTAATACAGCTTTATCAATTGTTTTTTGATCTGCATTTTTATCTGCTAGTACTGTTTTCGCATCTTTTAATGCTGCTTCCAATGTTGTCCATGTTTCAGCTGTATAATCAGCTTTATTCAGTTTTTCAGCAGTTGCTATTGTTGCATTTAATTTTGTTAAATCTACTTTTTCAACTTCTCTTAAGCCTTTCACTGCATCATTTAATTTAGATAATGCCGCATCTACTTCTTTTTGTGTATTTTCTTTTGTGATTGCTTTTGCTTCTTTTAATGCTATTTCCAAAGTTGCCCATGTTTCAGCTGTATAATCAGCTTTATTCAATTTTTCTGCATTTGCAATCGCTGCATTCAATTCTGTTAAATCCGCTTCAATTATACCACCCTTAAGAATACGCATTTCGGTTAATGCTGCATAATCATTGCCTTCTTCTGTACTCACAGCATCTAATACAACAAATTTCACTTGTTTTGCCATATATTCTTTTTGATCATCAAACTTAAGAATCTGCCATCCATTATCATTCGCATCTAATTTTCCATCAGTAATAACTTTTGTCCAATCATCAGATTCAGAATTTTTAATATAGACTTCATATTTTGTAATCGTACCATTTCCACCATCAGTTCTTGGTAAATATCTTAATCCACTTACCATCTGTTCATCATTTAATGTAAATGTTAAATAGTGTTTAGCACGATCAGAACCACCATATGTTGTGTGCCATTTTGTACCAGTATTTCCATCTAATACTTTATCCGGGCTGCCTTCACCATATTCTTCGCCTCGTGTTTTTTCATAATCCCCTGCTTCTACAGAAATCGTTTTCACATCTATATCTTTTGATGTATCTTCTGCAGGACTTTTGAAGTTTTTAACAGAGAAGTTTTCAAGAATATTAGCACCTAAATCTTTTAAATTTAAATTGGTTGGTGTAGACGTATATTCATCATCACCACGTGCCCATGTCCATTCCCATGTAAACCAATTTGGATCAGATACATTTTCACCAGTTTCTAATTCTGTTGAGCGATTATCAATCCAAATCTGCCAACGTGCTTTATAGAAATCATTAATTAATCCTGACCATTGACGGTTAGAATAATCATGTAATCCACCACTTTCTGACTGATTAATAGATCCCCAAGTAGTGATTAAAGACTTCGCATTTAATTCATATAATTCTTTTGTGAAATCATCCGTACCATCTGCAAGTCTTTTCGCCTGATTTACCCAAGTTCCTAGTAAGTAATATTTACTGGTGCTTGTGACTTTATCCATGTGATCAATGATAGAAAGGAATGTATTACTAGCTTCAGTGAATTTTTCTAAACTTCCACTATCGTAAGCTGCTTTCATTGTTTTCAAAGATTCTTGTGCACTATTACTCAATACCTGTTCTAGTACAGTTGCTAAATCATAACGATATCCTTCACTGTCTTTTAATTTATCATAATCTTCCATTAATAGTTGTGCTGCTTTTTCAAGGTCCTCCTTGTTATAATCAATCTCAGCATTTCCCCATGTAGAGGCAGCACTAATATTGAATGCAGGACGTGAATTTGCAACAGATTCAGGTGCACCCTGTCCTTTTTGATTCAGGCTTGCTTTGTATACTGTATCTTTTAAAATCTTCAATGCTTCTTGTGCTGATTTACTTTCTGCACCATAACGACGTGTTGCATAATCATTTAACCAAGTATCTAAATCGATAACTTTTAAATCTTTTGTAGCATCGTCTGTCCATACAGTTTCAAATAAGAAATCATATAATAATGGATTATTTACACTTGCTTCTGGTGTAATACCAATACCCTGTACATATTTTTGAGTATTGAATACCTTAGGAATATTATTAGCCAAGTTATCTAAATGACCATGTAACCCTAAACGACCACCAAAGTTATTTAACATACAGAATACCCATGGTTTTCCATCAAATTCTGGATCATTACCATAAGATCCTCCACCATTATCAGCATAATGTGGTGTTTTATCTGCATATAAATCAAGAATTAATGCATGTTCTTCTCTTCCATCAATACCATCTAATAATCCAGAAGAAGGATTTCCCTGCCATGATTGAATGATCCATACAGCATCATTATCAAAATCAAGCATAGAATCTAATACTTTGCTTGCAACAGTTTGTGTTGACATACCACCTGTAATTCCACCTTCATGGAATGGATCTGTTGCATAATACTGAGTAATATCGCCATAAACTTCTTTTTGTGACTCATAGAATAGTTTTGCATATTTTGCATATGTTTCAGAATCCGTTTTCAACATATCCGGACGTTGGAAACTACACCATGTTCCCTGTTTGATAACATCATTTGCAGCATCAGCATCATGTTCTGCTAAATCATTTGGTACCATACCACTATATCCTTGTAAAACTGGCTGCATACCAAGTTTTCTCATAGATAATTGATTTTGTCTTGCTAGTTCTGTTCTCTGTTCAAACCAAGAATCATGAACTGGTCCACCAAATCCAGATAAGTTCCCCATATAAGCCCATGCGTAATAAGCAGGCCCAGCGATAAAGTCTTTGATATCCTGATGCTCATAACCAACTTTACCAAGGAATCTTCTCCATACTTCTTCCTGACCAGTCGCATCCAATACAACGTTAACACCGTTTAATGCTAACCAATCCATTTCAGCACGCCATTCATCGACACCATAGAAAGGCATAGAATATGATAATGTACAGTAGTTATATGCATAACGTACTTTCGCTTTTGTTTCTTTAAATACTGTTCCATCAACTGCAACGATTGATTCAGGCATAACTACCTGATCTCCAACCTGAGAAATATTTACATAACAGTCATATTTTAAGTATTCATTTAATCCCATTGCCAAAGATACACCATTATTACCTTTGATATGGATTTTACCGTTTACGTTAGATAATTCATAATAATCATAATCATGTCCTTTAGGATTTTCAGCGATTTCTAATGTAAACCAGTCTTTATATTCAGTGCCTAAACGACGTTCGATAATTCCATAAACTTCATCATATGTATCTTGATTCGTGATATTTGCTAATTGCGCAGCATAATTTGTATCTGCATAACTTGCTACATTGACTGCTGGAGTTTCCTGAAGGGCAGTATTACTCTTTTCACCAAATACACGAACTTCATTTATAGATGAAGCAGCACTAGCAGAATTATATGTTACATAAATACGAACATAACGTGCTTCAGTACCTGTAGCATCATATTTCTCACCATTTTCACCACAAGCTTCAGTACTTGATTTTTCAGCTAATTTTGTGAAATCACGACCATTTAAACTTGTGAAGATTTCATATTGTGAATATCCTTTTTCAGGTGTATATACCTCGATACCACTTAAATTATAATTTGCTTCTAAATCAATATCCGCATAACCTGGATAAGAAGTACCATTCCATACAGTTTTTGTGTTACCATCAACAATACTGCTTGCTTTTGAACGATTTGAATTGGTATGTACTGGTTTTTTATAAGCGATACTTTCTGTATCTACAACTTCTTTCTCACTACCATATATACCAAATTCTGCAATAGCTGGCCAGCCATTACCAGCAACACCATCAATTGCATTTGTTGTTTTATGCATTACAATACGGATATCACTATATTGTGCTGCTTCAATAGGATATGCCTGATAGAAATTATCTGTACGATTTGCTGTTTGATGATCAACTAATGTTTGATATTTGCCATCTTTACCATTTCTACCTAAAATACTATATTCAAATTTATAGTCAAATGGTTCTTCATCAACATGTTCAAAATAGATATCAAATGCATCGATTGTACGTGTATCATCAAAGCTTAAATCAATATTGCGTTCATCACTTTGCTGATCATTATGAAACTTATATAAAGTAGATGGATCATTATCAGTTAAATTTTCTGGATTTTGTGGATCCACTCCATCTGTAGATATTGTTGCCTGTGAAGCGATATTGTTATAGCTTGATATTTTTTCTTCTTGAGTTTCATATGCTTCAATTTCACGAATAGATGGCCATAAAGTAATTCCCTCTGTTGATCCATCTGTTCTTTGTACCTTAGATAATCTAACTAAAACATGTGAGATACTTTTAACTTCAGTTGCATCAAACTCAACTGTACTGCCTAAAGGTTGTGCTTCTTTTTTGGTAGAAAAAGAACGCCAATCACTTTCTGTATCTGTAATCCCATTGATTGCATATAAAATTTCTACATCAACTGCTGCTTTATCTGCCCAATCAGCTGATCCTAGTTTTACTACAACTTTATTTACGGATGTAGGTTTTTCTAATTTTAATGTTACATCTGTTGGAAATTCACTTCTTCCCAGTGCCCATGCTGTTGTATCATCCCCATCATTGATATTTTTTGCTAGACCACCATAAACAGTATCTTCACCATCTGTGATGACTTCTGCATCTTTTGCGACATTCACCTCAACTTCTTTTGCGCTCAAAAATTCGAGTTGCCCCGCAAACATACTGAATGCAACACAACCAGTTAGAATTAGTTTAGAACTTTTTTCTAATACTTTTTTCATACTTGCTCCTTTCATGTATTCAACTATACATTTTGAAAGCCCTACTCTTTCAACATGATAATTGTATACGAAAAGAAATTGTACATTTTTGTTATTTTTGTCAAAATTTTGCAAAAAAAAGCAGTCGCTTTTAAAAGAGGTTACGATACTCCTTTGGTGATATGCCAACTGCTTTTTTAAATGCTTTCGCAAAATAACTTTGAGAGCGAAAGCCCACATGAAATGCGACTTCTTTTAAAATAATACCCTGACGTATCAACTTTTTCGCTTCTTTGATACGAATATCATTTAATATTTCCACAAAACTTTTTCCATTATTATTGCTTAACATTCGACTTAAATAGGAAGGTGATACATCTAATTCTTCTGCCACCTCATTCAAGCTGATTTGTTTCATATAATTTGCTTTGATATAATCAATTGCTTTTTTTGAAATATGATCCAGCTTCTGATATTTCATCAATTTTGCTGAACGTAAAATATTATAAAAACGGTAGACAACTTCCATTTCAATTGTTTGATGAGGATGGTGGAAATCAATTGTAACTTTGACATCATCTGGAGTAATGCCATATTGAAAATGAAGTTTATCTGATAGCACATGCAATGCATCGTTTAAGAATTGTTGTCCACCTCCTATATTCAATTTTTCCTTCTGGATACATGCAACCGCAAAGTTTTTTAGCTCCTCCTTCAATATCTTTTCTTCATCATTTTCAAGATAATCTAACCACTCACTGATAAAGAAATTGATTTCGTGTTCTTTTTTATTTTCACTATATACTTGTTTCTCTTTATCAATTGAACGATTGATAATCGCATGGGTATAAGACACATATAACTGCTCCAGATCATTTTGAATACTGCCGATTCCATATTTGCTAATATGGTGACGATTAAATATTTGAAGAAGATCATCAACATTTTTATCTAACATTTCATGATTTGCGATAATGAATAAAATAATATCATTTTTCATTTCTGTTTTTAAAACTGATAAACCAGAATCCTCAATTTCCTGTATGACAAATTTTAAATACTGATCATCACTTTTATCCACAATTATACAAAAGCCAGAAGAAAACTGAATATTCAAGAGTTTTAAATGCTGCTGGATCATGATTTCATCCTGTCCAGTTAGAATTAAATGTGCACACTCATTTAAAAGAAATGGCTTTGTATGATTGATTTTTTCCACTAAGGCAGAAGTCTGCATCTGCTGGTTCTTGTGGCTTTTTAAGATACCGACTGCTTTTGATAAGTTTTCAATAATGATATGAATATCTGCCGGCTTTAAAATAAAGTCCTCTACGTGTAAACGAATAGCTTCTTTCGCATAAGAAAAATAGTCATAGGAAGTAAGAATAAAACAGATACTGTCTTTTACTTTCATTGCACGAATTTCTTTTAATGCTTCCAAGCCACTTTTCATTGGCATATTGATATCCATTAATATGATATCGCAAGGATGTTCACTATAAATCTGAATAGCCTCTTGCCCATTGGCTGCTGTATAAATATGTTCAATTGGTAAATCTGCTTTTTCTATCATCATTTTCAGATAGTCACGCTCTATTTTTTCATCTTCTGCAATTAATAAATCCATATCTTTTTCCTTTCTTTTTTATAAATTGGCTGTGTTAATTCTTGCGGTAAAAGAAAAGCCACAATCAATATCACTTTCAATTTGTATTTCAATATGTTCTCTATAAAACATCTCTAAACGTTTGATAACATTGTATAAACCAAGATGATTTTTACCATCATCTTTTTGATAACTGTTTTTGATAAATTCATTTAATTTATCCTGTGACATTCCTTCCCCATTATCAGATACGGATATCGTGATGATCTGATCTTCTTTTGTGATAAAAATTTCTACTTCCCCATCCTGCATCACATTGGATAATCCATGCTTTAAAGAGTTTTCTACAAGTGGCTGTAAAATCATTCCGGGTATTCTGATATCATTGATTTCATCTTCGTGTTCCACATGAACAATAAAATCAATACGATCTCCTAAACGAAGTTTTTGTATATCAATATACGCACGAATTGCCTCTAATTCTTTTCTTAAATCACTGATTTTATTCTGCATATCCAGCCCATATCGAAGTAGCTGACTGGTTTTTAAAATCATATCAGAAGCCGTTTGTGTTTCTCCTATTTCTACTAATCGATTGATCATATTTAATGTATTGAATAAGAAGTGTGGATTGATTTGATTTTGAAGCATTTGTAATTCACTTTGAATTAGCAATTCATCTTTTCTTAAACTTTCGTTTTCCTGTGCCAATAAGCGTTTTTCAAGATTGGCTTTCTGACGTTCTGCGTCAAAATTCTTTTGAATCTGATCTGCCATATCATTTAAAGCTAAACATAATTCTTCCATTTCCTGCCCACTATCAGAAATTAAACGTAAATCATATTTTCCCTCTTTTACCTTATTGATATTATGAAGTAATAAATCCAAAGGCTTGCTTAAGGAATTCATAATATGATACATGAAATACAGAACCCAAATGGATAGAATCAACACCAATAAAAAGCTAAAACCTGTTGTCAATGTTTTTAACTGACTCAGCCTCACCTCTTCACTTTGCATAGACTTGGTGATCATTTGATAGTAATCACTGCTTGTATTGAAAATCAAACGATAATATTGTTGTAACGTATTATAATTTTCTTCATAATCAGGTTTATCATTATCAAAATCTCTTGCAATCTTATGGCATAGTTGATTATATTTTTTACTCATATTTTCCAACAAGGAAAATCGCCATGATTCTTGAATGTAGGTTTTCTTTTCTAATCTTTTTAAACAATTAGATGCTTGATTATAGGATGTTTCATATTTCTGCATTGCATGTTCACTATCTGTGTATAAGTAATCTTTGATATGTGTGGATGCTTCTTCCATATTTCCATAATACTCTAACATTAGATTATAAGCTTGAAGCAGATCATTGTATTTTCGTAAAACATTGGAATTGATGGAGTTGAATACAAATAAGAAAACTAAGATACAGATAATCAATATAAAGTTGGCGGAATGCATCCGTTTTCTAAAACTTTTACTTTTTTTCATTTAAATCACCTTTATATGTATCCACGTTTTCCTTCGTTACCATCATAAGCGTAGGATAAACAGTAGTACTTTCCGGCTTTTTTCCATGATCCAGATATTCCATCATCAATTTGATACTCTGATATCCATAATCATAAAAAGAAGTCACAATACTGCCATCGATATCTCCGTTTTTGATCATAGAAATCGTTGCCGGCATATCATCAACGGCATAAATTAAAATATGTTTACGGATATTCATTTCTTTAGCTGTTTCTGCACATGGTTCTGCGGATTCAGCTGCGAAATTTATCGCAACATTGATATCGGGATATTGACTTAAAACATTTTTCCATTCTCTTTTTGCACGAACGATATCTGATTTAGAATCACTGATATCCACTAATTCATAACCACCAGGATGTTGTTGGAATACGGATTTTATTTGTTCAATCTGTTGTTTTGCGATAGAAAAATCAGATTCTGCGACCTGTATTGCAATCTTTAATTTCTCTTTGGTTCCAAGATGTTTTTCAACATCCTTTAACATCAGTTCTGCCTGTTGTTTAAAATCTTTTCCCATATATGCAAATCGTTCACTATCCGGCTGATCACTATCTACCAAAATAAGTGGTATCCCATCTTCTTTCGCCTCTTGTATCAAAGATGAATCAATAACTCCTTGTGTAATGATGCCATCTGCCTGTTGTAGAATACCTGTTTCAATTACTTCATTCATTTTTTCGGTATCTATGACATTGGGACCAATCCAATCACAATGGACATGATAAAAATCACAGGCGCTGTCCAATCCTGCTTTCGCTTGTAACCATATCGTATGATCACGTAGTGGTGTGGCAAATAAAAAATAGCGATCATTTTCATTTGCTGCTGGTTCTGTTTTACCATAACAACCTGCCAGCATTAAAATACATAATAAACTTATTAATTTATTTTTCATGCGTTACCCTCATACAATCTTTCGCTGGTATTATAACGGCATTTATGGTATTTGTATAGAATCCCCTATAGACTTCACATAATTTTCACACTTAATAATAAAGCAAAACGATGTATTGATTTATGAATATTCTTTCTTTACTTTTTTCAAACCATATCAAAAATTATGTAAAAAAATTTCTTTAAAAATATTCGTGAAAAATATCACAATGAACTATTTTTGTAGTATAATACTAAATAGTAAGAGGTTACAACAAAATAAGGAGGACATTTAAACATGCAAAGATTTACATTACCTAGAGATTTGTACCATGGCGAAAACGCCCTGGAAGCCTTGAAAACATTAGAAGGAAAGAAAGCTATCGTATGTGTTGGCGGTGGTTCTATGAAACGTTTTGGTTTCTTGGATAAAGTTATTGCTTATCTTGAAGAAGCTGGAATGGAAACAAAATTATTTGAAGGTATTGAACCAGATCCATCCGTAGATACTGTTATGAAAGGTGCTGCTGTGATGGCTGAATTTGAACCAGACTGGATTGTCGCAATCGGTGGTGGTTCTCCAATTGATGCCGCTAAAGCTATGTGGATCAAATATGAATATCCAGAATTAACATTTGAAGATATGTGCAAAGTATTTGGTATCCCTAAATTACGTAAAAAAGCTAAATTCTGTGCTATCTCATCTACAAGTGGTACAGCAACAGAAGTTACAGCTTTCTCAATTATCACAGATTATAAAAAAGGTATTAAATACCCAATTGCTGACTTTGAAATCACACCAGATATCGCTATCGTAGACCCTGCTTTGGCAGAAACAATGCCAGTAAAATTAGTAGCACACACAGGTATGGATGCGATGACACACGCCATTGAAGCTTATGTATCTACAGCAAATATGGAATATAATTGAAGCTTATGTATCTACAGCAAATATGGAATATACAGATGCTTTGGCAATTCACGCGATTGAATTGATTCAGAAAACATTAGTTAAATCTTACAATAAAGATATGGACTGCCGTCACAAAATGCACGATGCACAATGTTTGGCTGGACAGGCATTCTCTAATGCTTTATTAGGTATCGTTCACTCTATGGCTCACAAAACTGGTGCTGTATTCCAGGATTGTGGTGCACACATTATTCATGGTGCAGCAAATGCTATGTATCTGCCTAAAGTTATCGCATTTAACGCAAAAGATGAAACTGCGAAAAAACGTTATGGTGTCATTGCGGACTACATGCACTTAGGTGGAAATAATGATGATGAAAAAGTTGCATTATTGATTGCTTACTTACGTAAGATGAATGATGATTTAAATATTCCTCACTGTATCGCTCATTATGGTGCTGATGGTTTACCTGCTGAAACAGGATTTGTACCAGAAGAAGTATTCCTTGAAAGAGTAGAAGATATTGCCGCAAATGCAATCTTAGATGCTTGTACAGGAAGCAACCCTCGTCAGCCATCTCAGGAAGAAATGGTAAAACTACTGAAATGCTGTTACTACGATACAGAAGTAGATTTCTAATATAAAAAAAGTTGTGACAATTAGCAAATCGCTAGTTGTCACATTTTTTAATATGCTTCAATTTTTTTAATCAAAGCCGGCAATTCTCCCATATGTGAAATGACATAAGATGCGCCTGCAGCTTTATACTCTTTTGTTAATTGCTTTTTTCTTTCTGCTTTTTCTGTTTCAGAAAGCTGTTCATATTCTTGCTTTGTTAATCCCATTAAAGAACTTCCTTCCAGAATACCAACACTAATAACACCTGCAGCTGTTCCTTCTTTGATATCAGAAATTGTATCACCAACTTTTATCACCTCAGATACAGATGATATATGTAAGGCCTTCATATTCTCAAATATCATATAGGGATATGGACGGCCATAATTATTTACCTGATTCGGTGTAATCCAGAAATCTGGGCTATATCCATTTTCTTTTGCCTTTGATACAACAATTTGCATCATTTCATCTGTATATCCTGTCGTAGAGCCAATACGGATCCCCATATTCCTTAACTCCCGTATTGTTTCTAAAACATATGGTTTGATATCCACAAATTGATCTAATATTTTTAAAAGGCTTGATGTAAACTGGGTATGCATGATATCAACATCCTTATCTGTTGGCTCTTTTCCATATCGTTTGATCCATTGACTTTTGATTTCAGGCATTTCTAACATTGTTTTGATATGATCCCATTTTAATAATCCCATTGGTTTTCTTGTTTCTTCCATAGTGACATGAATGCCATATGATTGAAAGATTTCCATAAATGCCTGTACTGGCGCAAAACATCCATAATCGACAGTTGTTCCTGCCCAATCAAATATAACTGCTGAAATTTTCATAATATCTCTATCCTTTCCTTTCCATATATTCTTTCATAATCCTTGATAGTTTTTGTATATCTTCTTCATATATTTCACCAATCACACCAATTCGAAAAGTTTCTTTATCTGTTAGTTTCCCTGGGTATATTGCATATCCACGTGCTTTAATGTACTGATACATTTCATGAAAATCAAAGTTTTTTCCTTCGGGATACAGGAATGTTGCGATAATTGGTCCCTGATTTGCTTTATCCACATATAAAGTAAACCCCAACTGTTCAAAGTTTTGAATAAGTAAATTCATATTATGTTGATAGCGTTGATGACGTGCATATACGCCACCTTCCTCTTTTAACTCCTGTATCGCTTTGGAAAACGCCAAAACCACATGGGTAGGTGAAGTATAGCGCCATTTCCCATCTTTTTCCATTGTGACCCATTGATCATATAAATCCAAAGATAAGGTTCTTGCCTGATCTTTACAGTACTTTAGTTTATCGCGATTTGCGATAATAAAGGAAAAACCTGGTACTCCTTGAATACATTTATTCGCAGAGCTGATTAGGAAATCAATATACCATTCTTTCATTTTGATATCAATAGCACCAAAACTTGACATTGCATCTACGATCATAATTTTTTTATATTGATGAGAAAGTTTTCCAATAGAAGCGATATCATTTAATATACCACTGGTTGTTTCACTATGAATCATCGCAATATGTGTAATCTGTGGATTTATCTTTAATACTTCTTCTACTTTTATTGGATCAGGAATTTCATCATAAGCAAAACGCATATGCATACAATCAATATGATGATAACAGCACATTTTATAGATACGTTCTCCATAAGCACCATTGCTTAACAACAACAGACATCCATCTTTTGGTATGACGGTACTAATCACACTTTCTACACCAAAACTCCCTGATCCCTGCATAAGAATCGTCGTATATTCAGTTTCTGACACATGGGCAAAACCTAATAGATCCTTTCGTATATCCTGTGTAATCCGTTTATAATCATCATCCCATGTACAATGATCAATCATCATCGCTTCTTTTACTGTGGCAGTGGTTGTTAATGGTCCTGGGGTTAATAATTTATATGTATTCATCATACTTCTCTCCTTTATTTATTTTGACATTCTTTGAAAAATTTCTGGTGTTCTTTTAAAAGCTCTACACATAACGCCTCATGATATTGTTTAGGATAACGGCTTGCGTAATTCAAGTTTGCGGTTTCTCCTTTATATAATGCATTTGGATAAATCTGTATCAATTCCTTTCTCGCATATGTTTGTATACAATTTGCCATTTCCATTGCCAGCTCCTGATGTTCTTTATCTAATACAGCAATCGATTCACTTAACTGCATATTTCCTTCTATTGGATCAATCACTTCTATTGGTAGATTATTTTCTTTATCCTTCAGTGCTTGATGTCTTAATCCATATGCAATCGCAACTTCTCCAGAACGAAGCTTTTTCACAGGCCCTGACCCACTGGATTCTAAATGCGGTCCTACATTATCTAACAATTTCTGTAATATCTGTTTTCCTTGCGTTTCTCCATATGCTTCAATAATAGATTGCACAAGCAGCCATCCTGTTGAACTGGCATTTATATCTGGTATCGATATGTATCCTTTATAAATATCCTTTGTTAAATCTTTGATGGAGGCAGGTATTGGAAGATGCTGATCTCTGATTACTTTTGTATTGATGATGATAGCTCCTTCTAATGCAGTGAGTGGCAACGCATATGATGGGGTTGCATGTATGCTTTGTATAGGAAATGTTATATCCACAAACATGTGATTTTGTTGTTGCACACTATCTATATAATAAGAACTCATGGTAATGATATCTGCCTCTATATCTAAACCTTCTGCCATCATTTTACCGCCAAGTTCACTTGTAGATATAGATTGCAAAATATATTGATTTTCATAACCATGGGCATCTAATGCATGCTTCATTGCCATCAATGCTTCTTCATCACCATTAGAATAAATAACAATCGCATCCTTCGATCCAGCATAGGCAAATGTAAATAGCAGAATACATCCACTAATCATTAGAATCACACCTTTTTTTATTTTCATATACATCTTCTCACAAGGTTGCGATAATAATGAAATTACTTTTGTGACAATAAAATTGGTAAATAGTATCAGTAACGATAAAACAAAGATTTCATCGAATTTCGCAAAGTGCTGAAGCTCTTTGATTTTGGTTGTTAAAACAGCTGTATTTGCGCCGACAATAAAGATCAATGCACTGATGGTAACCATCGCATTCACAAAATAAAAGCGAAACATTTCTAACAGTGTTGATTTAGAATTTGGCACAACCACTCTGCGGATTGTCTGAAACCAGCTGTCCCCCATTAACATTCCAGTTGTTTCATACCCTGCATTCATTTTTCCCAATGCACTTTTCGCCATCACATAAGGCGTAGAAAAATAGTGGATGATATTACATATCACAATTAATATAAAAGTGTTTTGTAATGGTGTTTTCTTCCATGCCAATAAATATGCAATCCCTATTGAAAAATGCCAATTAGAGTTTGTTTTAGAGGAAAATGACGCATT
>OGXN01001542.1_pt1 | contig 21445 bp, 24 predicted proteins | sample 1576281 | NCBI WGS metagenome assembly OGXN01 (sample SAMEA3541494, study PRJEB24748) | human gut metagenome | biome: human gut; feature: human-associated habitat; material: faeces | place: China | collected 2012
TGAATATTCATAACTAGAATTTGCTATCTTATCAAGAGTTGTGCCAAATGAATTTCTACAGGATCAGGTTGTGCGTGTAGATAAATATGTTCAACCACAAAGTGTAGAATTTGTCAGACAGCTTGTTGATAAAATATCACGGTTATATCATATTGATTTTTATAATGAACTTTTTATTGCGCAATTTGCGCTTCATATAGAAAAATTAACCATACGATTAAAAACGAATACTTTACAGGAAAATCCATTATGTCAAACCATAAAAGAGGAATATCCAACTTTGTTTGATATTGCGGTATTTATCGCAAACGAAATACATAAGGAATATCATGTGGAATTAAATCAGGGAGAACTTGCGTTTTTAGTACTGCATTTGGGAAATGCAGCAAATGATATTATCAATACAGCACCCATGATCGATTATCATGCAGCTTTATTATTTCCTATGTATTATGACGCAGAAAAGAAGCTGATTTCTTATATATTAAAACATTCCAGAGAGCATTTAAACATAGAATGTTATCATGATATTAAAGATGTTAAACTAGATCAATTTGATTTTATTTTAAGTGTTTATCCTTTGCATTTAGATGTAAAAATCCCAGTTTTACAGATTCATCCATTGCCTCATGAAGGTGATATAGATAAGATTGATGATGTTTGTAGAACTTTAAGAGATTATAAAGCTTATGAAGTAATTGAGAAAGCTTTTCAAGGTTTTGATGAAATTTTTTATAAACAGGAAATATACATGGATAATGAATATGATTTTATTCATGCGATTTGTGAACCATTAAAAGAATCACAGATCATTCATGAACAATTTATAGAAGAAGTATTAGAAAGAGAGCGATTGTCTTCTACTTATATTCGTAATGGTATTGCGATTCCTCATTCTAGTGGTATTCGGGCATTAAAGAATTTTGTGGTTGTTATTAAAAATCAGAAGCCAATATTGTGGGGGTCACATAAAGTGTCATACATTATTCTATTTGGAATGACAAGTAAATCAAAGTTCCTTAACACTTTTGATATATTCATACAATATCAAAAACAACTGATTACATATATTAATCTTCAATATAATAAAAGTCTTTAAAGGGTGTTCCGCATTAAGCGGAATACTCTTTATTTTACAGAATAAGGATTTATTTGCATAATATAGGTGTCGCTAGCGAAAGAGATATCATGAATATAATAAAGAGGAGAGGATTACATATGATCACAATCATAGCAGATAAACTGCAAAAATATTTATTGCCAGTTGCTAATAAAATTGGTTCAAATCGTTATCTATTAGCAATAAAAGATGCTTTTCTGATTTCTTTACCATTTACAATGTTTGGCTCCATTATTCTTGCGCTTGTAAATATACCTTTTTTAAACAAATTAATCGCAGAAGATACAATCGCAGCTATTCAGGCGGCAGCAGCGCCAATACAGAATGTTACGTTTAATGTAATTGCGGTTATTGTGGTACTGGGTATTGGATATAGTCTAGGAAAATATTATAAATCAAATCCAATTTATACAGCCATTTCATCTTTAATAGGATTTTTGATGGTAACACCTACAACAACTTTATTTGAAGAAAATGTTGTGACAGGAGTCTATGAATTAAATAATTTAGGAACAATGGCTATTTTTTAGGCATCATCATGGCAATCTTATGTACAGAAACTTATCGATGGGTCGTGGAGAAAAATCTGGTAATTAAGATGCCAGATAGTGTTCCGCAGCTGGTAGCGGATTCTTTCTCATCATTTATCCCTGTAGGAGCTGTATTATCTATTAGTTTTATCATTCAATTAGGCTTTTCATTCACTGGATTTCAAACAATGAACGCATTTATTTATGAAATGATTCAAATACCAATTTCTAGAATTGGAAGCAGTTTTACGGCAACCATGATTGCGGGTGCATTATGTAATTTGTTCTGGTTCTTTGGTCTGCATGGAAACAGTATTGTTTATAATTCCGTATTAAGTCCTATTTTTAAGGCACTTTCCATAGAGAATCTAGCTGCATTTCAGGCACATAAAATGATTCCAAATGTTATTACTGAAGAATTTGCGTTTTATTTCGGCGGTTTTAATGGTAGTTTTATAGCATATCCTATTTTGATCTGTATCATTATTTTCTTCAAAAAGAAGAAAGAATGGAAGAAACTTGCAGAGGTATCTATGGTTCCTGGAATCTTTAGTATCTATGAACCAATCGTATTTGGATTACCATTGATGTTAAATCCAATTATGTTAATACCAATGTTGTTAACACCAATGTTGTCATGTGCCATCAGCTATTTTGCGATGACGGTTGGTCTTGTGCCATTATGTACTGGTGTTTCTATTCCATGGACAACGCCTATGATTTTAAGTGGTATCATCACAACGAACTCTTTACAGGGTGGAATATTGCAAATTGTGATCATTGCTGTATTAACAGTGCTATGGTATGTATTCTTGAAAATTGCATATAACGGAGATAAAGATAAGGAGAAGAAAATTGAAAATGAATAATATTATATATGATAAAGTATTGGGATGTTTATTAGGATGTGCAATAGGCGATGCAATGGGAGCAGTAACAGAAAATTTAACATTTGATCAAATAAGAGAAAAATATAATGGTAAAGTTACGGAAATGCTGGTGCCTGATAAAAGTGCATTTGCCTATGGTAATTGTGCAGGACAAGTAACGGATGATTTTTCACAAACATATTTATTAACACAGCAAATTTTGAAACATGGGAAAGTTGAGAAAGAGGCAGTGGAAGATATGTTGATTGATTGGTCACATATGCCGGTATATTTTAATCGATTTGCCGGACCAACCACTAGAGCAGCGATTGCTGCCTTACAAGAAAAAATTGGCGAGAAGAAGCCTGATACAGAGAAAAAAGTGGTGGATTATGCATCACAGGCAACCAATGGAAGTGCTATGAAAATTGCACCAGCTGGTTTATTTGCTTACGATTGTATTGATGAGGCTGTGCAAAATGCATTTTTGATATCCAGTGTTACCCACAACAATCAGCTTGCCATCAGCGGAGCATGTGCAGTTGCAGCATTTATCAGTGCTTCACTTAAACCAAATGCCACTTTATATACAGCCATAGAAGCAGCCTTTTATGGCGCTGAAAAAGGAGAACAATTAGGTATGCAGTATGGTCATACAGTTGGCGGAGCAAGTGTTAAAGAGCGAATGAATCTTGCCATATCCATCGCCTTATCCGGTTTAGATAAAGAGGTAAAAATGCGTAAGCTTTATGAAATTGTAGGTAGTGGCTTACATATTTCAGAAGCTGTTCCAGCAGCAATTGGTATTATCGTTGCCTGCAAAGGAGATCCTTGGGATACAATAGTTGAGGCAGTTAATATTGGTTATGATACAGATACAGTAGCTGCGATTGCTGGTTCAATGGCAGGCGCATTAAATGGAACAAGGAATATTCCTGATGGCTATTTGGAAATAGTAGAAAAAGCAAACGATATGGAAATACAAAAACTTGCGGAAAAAGTCTGTGATTTTATAAAAGAAAAATAAAATATATTTTTGCAACCATAATGTAAACAATGAAAGAAAGCATAGATTTCCATGAAAATTGTGAAAAATATGCTTTTTTTCACTTTATACAGAAATTTCTTTGATATATGTGATGATTTTTAGTATAATGTAGGCGGTCAAATAAAGGAGGACTATGCAATAATGTCAGATTTAGAAAATTTGAAGGAACATGCGACGAATATACGTAAAAACATTGTGAAAATGGTGACAGCTGCAGGATCTGGACACCCTGGTGGATCTTTATCTTCAGTTGAAATCCTTACATCTATTTACTTCACACAGATGGATATCAATGCAGATAATTTAGAAAGCAACAAGCGTGATCGTTTTGTATTAAGCAAGGGACATGCATCACCGTTATTGTATGCTGTCTTATGTGAAAAAGGTTTTTTGAGTGAAGAAGAATTGATGACATTTAGAAAGATTGATTCTCGTTTACAGGGACATCCAAGTATGCGCAAGCTGCCTGGCATTGATATGTCTACTGGTTCATTAGGACAGGGAATCAGTGCTGCAGTCGGTATGGCTCTTTCAAATAAATATCACGATCTTCCATATCGTGTATACACACTACTTGGAGATGGAGAATGTGAAGAAGGAGAAGTATGGGAAGCAGCTATGGCTGCCGCTCATTATCATTTAGATAATTTAATCGCAATTGTTGATTTTAATGGTCTACAGATTGATGGGGATATTCATGATGTTATGAATCCTACACCATTAGATGAAAAGTTTAAAGCATTTGGATGGAATGTCATTACATTAGATGATGGAAATGATATGGAGCAGGTGTTGGATGCACTTGAAACTGCGAAAACATTAGAAGGCAATCCAACGGCAATCATTGCGAAAACAGTAAAAGGTAAAGGTATTTCTTTCATGGAAAATAAAGCAAGCTGGCATGGTGTTGCGCCAAGTGAGGAACAATGTGCAGATGCTTTAAAAGAATTGGAAGGAGGAAACGCATAATGGCAAAGATGGCGACAAGAGAGGCTTATGGGCAGACACTTGCTGCATTAGCTGCTGAAAATGAAAATATCCTGGTATTGGATGCGGACTTATCTGGTTCTACTAAAAGTGGAATGGTAAAGAAAAATAATCCAAATCAACATTTCAACATGGGAATTGCAGAAGGCAATATGATGGGCGTTGCGGCAGGTCTTGCGGCAAGTGGAAATATTGTATTTGCCAGCAGTTTCGCAATGTTTGCGACTGGACGTGCTTATGAACAGATTCGTAACTCCATTGGCTATCCAAGATTAAATGTAAAAATCTGTGCAAGCCATGCAGGAATTACAGTAGGAGAAGATGGCGCAAGTCATCAGACATTTGAAGATATCTCTTTAATGAGAGGTATTCCTAATATGATTGTTGTATGTCCTGCTGATGGTGTAGAAGCTAGTAAAGCGATCAGAGCTGTTGCGGCATATGATGGACCTTGTTATGTAAGACTTGGAAGAAGTGCTGTAGAAACAGTATATGATGAAGATATGGATTTCCAGATTGGAAAAGGCAATGTATTGCGTGCTGGAAAAAAAGTAGCGATCATTGCTTGTGGAATCATGGTAGAGCAGGCACTTGCTGCCTATGATATGTTGAAAGAAAAAGGCTATGAACCAACAGTTGTGGATATGCACACAATTAAACCAATTGATGAAGAGCTGCTTGTATCTTTAGCTGAAAATCACGATTTATTTGTGACTTGTGAAGAACACAGTGTAATTGGTGGTTTAGGTAGTGCTGTGGCAGAAGTTCTTGGTAAGAAAGCACCAAGAAAGATTGCTATGGTAGGTATGCAGGATACATTTGGAGAAAGTGGAAAGCCTGCACAGCTGCTTGAAAAATATGGAATGACAGCAAAGGATATTGTAAAAGCAGTAGAAGAAAATATCTAAAAAAAGAATTGGTTACCGATACTTCTAAATGAAGTAAGGTAACCTTTTTTTGTTTGTCAATATACCTAATAGGTATATTTTGATAGAAACATGAACTTTTTTAGCATTATTTATGCTGAAACTTCGTAATTTTACCAACCTTCTTTTATAATAGTAACAGTGTAAGGAAGGGATTACAAAAAATGGAACGATCAACAATCAACCAAAGAGTAGGCGTAGCCATTCATCAGGCATTGAAGAGGCGTGGGATGACACAAGAACAACTTGCATTGTTAATTGGAACTACACAGCGTTCCATTTCGGCATATGTTCGTGGGGAACAGCAGCCTTCTTTAGAAACATTGGTTATGATTTGCCAAGTGCTGGATTTAAATTTAAATCAGGTATTGCGTATGAATGAAACTTATTATCCATATCGCATTTTAGAAAAAGATGAAGAAAAAGATTTTATGAGTATTTTGGATGAAGTACCTGAAGAAAAAAAAGAAGACTTCACGGCTGTTGTGAAAAGGTTTAAAGACTTAATGAAATAATACACGAGCAAGTGTATTTTTTTTGCTAAGCGACACATAGTATCTATTATAGTGTGATAGACAAATTTCATAAATGCGTTATACTATATTTAGGTTGAAAGGTCGTGAATGTTATGGAACAAAAAATCGTTTTAGAAGTCAATGAGGAAGAGAAAAAATCATAGAATTATATCGATCATTACCATTGGAAAAACAACAAAAATTTTATCAATTGATGATTTCTTTGGAAAAGTTGATTTTAGGAGAATAAAATTACTTTTATAATTCGTAAAATACTGTTACAATAGAGAAAAGGAGAAAAAGTTGAGGTACACATTATGAATGAAAAAGACGTAATTGAGAATGTCGGCAGATGTGGGAAAATCTGTACGTTCTGCAAGGATGCTGCTTTCTGCCGTGGATGTGGTTCCACAAGCGCAGAATGTGCAAAGCATTTAACACGTGAGGGGTGTTATCAGTATCATTGCAGCAAACAAAAGGGGTTAGCAGGCTGTTGGGAATGCGATGATGCACCATGTGACATGGATGTATTTTCAAAGGATAATAATATCCGATATCGTGCATTTGTAAGATTCGCAAAGTATGAAGGTGTAGAAGAATTAGGAAAGTGCGTTTTTCAGAACATGATCCATGGTATCCGCTATGGGGAGGGCAAGGATTATGATCAGTTTGATTCAGAAGAAAAGGTGGTTCAGCTTCTCACAAAACATTATTTATCTGATGACTGAAAATAGTTTCATAAAAACTGAAAATTTTCAAATTAATGATTGACATTTTTCAGTTTTACGTTTACTATATTAGGTATACAGATAAAATAAATGCTTTGATGGGAAATAGTAAAACAAAAGAACTTGATAGAGAGTCTTTGGCTGGTGGAAAAAGATATGCTTCTTTGTTTGAACACATCCTTGAGCAGTAAAGATGAACCTTAGTAGTCTTTATCGGGGTCCCTGCATCCGTTATCATGCTAGAGTATGTTGGTACTCGAAGAGGTTGGTATCGTGAGATATCAATAAAATAAGGTGGAATCACGTAAGTTAAACTTTCGTCCTTTGGATGAAAGTTTTTTTGTTAAGAAAGAGGTGCGCAAGATGAAAAAATTCAGTATTCCTTCAGGTACAAGAGATTTGATATTAGATGAATGTATGAAAAAAAGAGCTTTACAAAAAGGCATTGAAGAAGTGTTTGACGCATATGGATATGATGAAATTATTACACCATCCATCGAATATTATCAAACATATCAGACAGGTTTTGAACAGTTAAAGGATGAACAGATGTATAAATTCTTTGATCAAGATGGAAAGATATTAACGCTGCGTATGGATATGACAGTGCCAATCGCCCGTGTGTGTGCTTCTAAGTTTAAAGATCAGACACCGCCATTTCGTTTCCGTTATCATGCAAACGTATATAAGGTGAAACAGTCTTTTGCGGGAAAACGCAATGAAGTTACGGATTGTGGGATTGAATTATTAGGTTTACAGGATAAAGAAAGTGATCTTGAAATTTTAATGTGTGCTTTAGAAGTTATGGAAACGATGAAACAAAGCTCTTATACGCTGGAAATTGGAAATGTGAATTTCTTCCATAGTGCATGTGATGAATTGCAGTTAGATAAAGAGGAAGTTGAAATTTTGGCAGATTTAATCGATCGTAAGAGTATGATAGAATTAAAAGATTATTTATCAAAATTGAAATTAGATGAAGATAAACAACAGTTTTTCTTACAGCTGCCATGGCTTTGCGGTGATATAAAGGTATTAGACGATGCTTTGACTTATTGTTTCAATGATCAGTTAAAGGATATCGTATACCAGTTGAAACAGCTGATGAGTGATTTAACCGCATTGGGATATGGAAAACATATTACATTTGATTTAGGGAAAGTACCACATTTAAACTATTATAGTGGATTATTATTTGAAGGCTTTGTGGAAGGTATTGGAACCAGCGTATTAAGCGGTGGCCGCTATGATCATCTATTAGAAAAATTTGGCAAGCCAATGCCAGCCATTGGGTTCTCAGTAAAACTGGATTATCTTTTAGAGGTATATGAACTGACATGTGAAACAAAAAAGACAATACAGATACTTTATCCATTGTCTAAGCAGTTGGAAGCTTTACAGAAAGCAAAAACATTACGTAAAGATTATCGTGTGGAATTATTGCCACAAGAGCGAGAAGATATAGAAGTGAAGGAGGTTATGGCATGAGTATATCATTTGCACTTACCAAAGGCCGTTTAGAAAAAGAAACAGTGAAGATGCTGGAAAAAAGTGGTTATGGCATAGAAAACCTAAAAGATAAAGGAAGAGCACTTGTATTTCCTGATACCAAAAAAGACATTCGTTATTTCTTAGTAAAGGCGAATGATTGTATTACCTATGTACAACATGGGGTTGCGGATATTGGTGTTGTAGGTAAAGATACTTTATTAGAAGGCGATAAAGATTATTATGAAATGCTAGACTTAGGGATAGGCAAATGTAAATTTATTGTCGCAGGACTTCCTGAAAATAATTTATTCGATAAAGTAGGACATGTGAAAATTGGTACGAAATATCCTAATATCGCAAAGGCTTATTTTTTAGAAAAAGGTATGGATGTAGAATTGATCAAAATTGATGGGTCTGTGGAATTGGCGCCTATTTTAGGCTTATGTGATGGCATTGTGGATATCATGGAAACAGGCACAACCTTGAAGGAAAATGGTCTGGTTGTATTTGATACTGTATGTGATATTTCTGCCAGAGTCATTGTGAATAAAGCAAGCTTTAAACTAAAGAAAGACGAAATTACACAGATCTTGAATGATTTGAAATCAGTGATGGAGGATTAACATATGTTAAGTGAAATCAAAAAGGAAAACAGTGAAGAATTAAAAGCATATCTGGAAAGCCGTAATGAGGAAATAAGCAGTGATATCATTGTGACTGTATCAAAAATATTAGAAGATGTTAGAAAGCGAAAAGATGAAGCGGTTATTGCATATACAGAAAAATTTGATGGAATCCGATTAGAAAACTATTGTGTAAGTGAAGCAGAAATAGATGAGGCAGCATCACATTGTGATCCGTTTTTTATGGAAAGCATGCAGAAGGCAAAGAAAAATATTGAATTTTTCCACAATGCGCAGAAACAGAATGGATATTTGCTACAGAAGGAAAAAGGTATTTATTTAGGACAGCGTGTACTTCCATTAGACAGTGTTGGTATTTATGTACCAGGTGGTCGTGCGCAATATCCAAGCAGTGTTTTAATGAATGCGATTCCAGCAAAAGTAGCCGGAGTAAAACGTATTGTAATGATTACACCGCCAAGTAAAGAAGGCTCTTTACACCCTAATATTGCATATGCCGCAAAACTTGCGGGTATTGATGAGATTTATAAAGTAGGTGGTGCACAGGGAATTGGGGCATTGGCTTATGGTACCCAAACTCTGCCACCGGTGGATAAAATTGTGGGACCAGGAAACATTTTTGTGGCAGCTGCCAAAAAATTGGTGTTTGGAAAAGTAGATATTGATATGATTGCCGGACCAAGTGAAATTCTAGTTGTCGCAGATGAAAATGCTAATCCTGCTTATGTCGCAAGTGATTTATTATCTCAGGCAGAACATGATCCAATGGCCAGCGCAATCTTATTGACAACTTCTGTTTCCTTATTGGATGCGGTTAATGAAGAGTTAAGAAAACAAACAGATGTATTGCCAAAGAAAGCCATTGTGGAAGAAAGTATGAAGCATTATGGGAAAGCAATTGTATGTGACAGTATTGAAGAATGTGTTAACATCGCTAATCAAATCGCACCAGAGCATTTAGAATTGATGGTAGAAGATCCTATGGCATATTTAGGTCTGGTAAGACATGCAGGCAGTGTGTTTATGGGATATTATACATGTGAAAGTATTGGAGATTATTTTGGCGGTACCAATCATGTATTGCCAACAAGTGGCACAGCACGTTTCTCTAGTGCGTTATCAGTAGATAGTTTTATTAAAAAATCAAGTTTCCTGCATTATACAAAAGAAGCAGTGGACGCATATGGTTCTTACATTGTGGAAATGGGAGAACAGGAAGATTTACAGGCACATGCCAATGCGGTAAAAGTGAGGTTGAAGTAAATGAAAGAAATACAGTCCTATGAAGCACAAAAACAAGAAGGAATTCTGTTAAATGCAAATGAATTATATAAAAACGCAAGTGATGAAATCATTGAAGAAGTCAAAGAAGCACTTTCTGATATCGCCTTCAATCGTTATCCGGATATGGAAAACAAAGAACTGATTCAGGCATATGGCAATGTAATGAATATACAAAGCAATAAAATTCTGGCAGGGAATGGCAGTGATGAAATGCTTGGTCTTTTGATTGGGTATTTCCTTGGGAAAGGAAAACGTTTATATACCCTTGATCCAGATTTCTCCATGTATGATTATTATGCGAGTATGCATGAAGCAGATGTTGTGAAATATACCTGTTTTGAAGATGGCGCATTTGATGTGGATAAGTTTATTCAGGATGGAAAAGAAAAAAGTGTAAATATGATTCTGTTTTCTAATCCCAATAATCCTACAGGGCATGCGATTAATCGTAAAGTCATTGATAAAATCCTGTATGCATTCCCTGATATTCCTGTCATTATTGATGAAGCATATGGAGAATTTGCGAGTGAAAGCATGTTACAGTGTGTGGATCAGTATGAAAACTTATATGTCACAAGAACCTTGTCAAAAGCTTATGGACTTGCGGGTGCCAGATTAGGCTTTTTAATCAGTAATGTAAAGAATATTCAGGAATTAAAGCCTTATGTTGTGCCTTATAATATTTCTTCATTTACACAAAAAATCGGCGTCATTGTTTTACGTCATGCGAAAGAATATCAGCCCATCGTGCGTGATACAATTGAACAGCGTGAAAAGATGTTTCAGAAATTAAAGGATTTAAAGACAGTGCGTTTTTATCCATCTCAGGCAAATTATCTATATGGCAGATGTGCGTGTAAAGATAAATTGCTTCAGGCATTTGAAGAAAAACAGATCGTAATAAGAAATTATAAAGGCAGTGATAGTTTTAGAATCACGATAGGCAGTAAAGAACAAAATAAATTAGTCATGGATGTTTTACTGCAGTTTGATAAGGAGGAACATGTATGCGAAGTGTAAATAAACAACGGGATACCAAAGAAACACAGATTTCCTGTTATGTAAATTTGGATGGGGATGGCACAAATGATATCCATACAGGTGTTGGCTTTTTTGATCATATGCTGACATTGTTTTCCTTTCATTCAGGTATTGATGTAAAATTAAAGGCAAATGGTGATTTGAATGTATGTGATCATCATACAGTAGAAGATTGTGGTATTTTGCTTGGCACATGTGTGAAGGAAGCTTTGCAGGATAAACGTGGCATAGCCCGTTATGGAAACATGATGCTGCCAATGGATGAAACATTATGCAATGTTACTTTAGATATCAGTGGTCGTCCTTATCTGGTATATCATTGTGAATTAAAACGTGATCAAATTGGCAATTTCTCATGTGAAATGGTAGAAGAATTCTTGCGTGCATTTGCATTTGCGGCAGGAATTACATTGCATGTCAATGTGTATTATGGAGTGAATGATCATCACAAAATAGAAGCCATTTTTAAAGCTTTAGGCAGAGCCTTAAAGGCAGCTGTTAAAGTGGAAGGTGACGCACTTCCAAGTACAAAGGGGAAGTTAGAATGATCGCTATTATTGATTATGATATGGGAAATTTGCACAGTGTAGAAAATGCGTTGAAAAAAATAGACTGTGCATGTAAAATTACGAAAGATCCCAAAGATTTAAAACAGGCAGATAAATTGATTCTGCCAGGTGTTGGCGCATTTCCGGATTGTATGAAAAATCTGGAAGAAAGTGGTTTATTGGAAGTTCTTCGTGAAGAGGTACTGGTAAACAAGAAGCCATTGCTGGGTATTTGCCTAGGCATGCAGGCGTTGTTTGAAGAAAGTGAAGAAGGAACACCTACAAAAGGATTAGGATTTCTGAAAGGTAAAATCGTGAAAATGGTGGAGCCTAATGTGAAAATCCCTCATATTGGATGGAACTTATTAGAAAAAAACCAGGATTTCGCCTTATTTGATCAACTGTCATCACAGCCATTTGTTTACTATGTACATTCTTATTATGCACAAGGTTATGAAGAAAGTGATTTAGTGGGATATTCCTGTTATGGAGATTTGAAAATTCCAGGACTGTTACGACATGATAATATTTTAGGAGCACAATTTCATCCTGAGAAAAGTGGCGAGGATGGTTTGGCAATTCTAAGGTATTTTAAGGAGGAATTTGTATGATCATATTACCGGCAATTGATATATTGAATAATGCACCTGTACGTTTATATCAGGGAGATTATGGACAAAGTGAAACCGTTGGAGAAAGTATTTTAGAAATTGCGAAAGTGTTTGAAAAAGAAGGTGCCAGTTATCTTCATATGGTAGATTTAAATGGTGCCAAGGATGGCAAAAAATGTAATGCGCAAGCGATTATTGAAGTTGCCTCTACCATTCATATTCCTGTGGAAGTCGGTGGTGGCATCCGTTCTATGGAAGATGTGGATTTTTATCTTAGTAAAGGCGTATCCCGTGTGATTCTAGGGACAGCTGCATTAGAAGATGAAACATTTATAAAAGCTGCGCTCGACAAGTATAAAGAAAAAATTGCAGTAGGTATTGATTGTAAAGATGGCTTTGTATGTGGTCATGGATGGCTTTCAGAAAGTAAATGGCAATATATCGATTTTGCGAAGAAAATGGAAGCTATGGGAGTGAAAACAATTATCGTGACAGATATTAGTAAAGATGGAACGATGATGGGACCTAATGTTGAGATGCTGGCAGAATTAAAGAAAAATGTTTCCATGCAGATAGTTGCCAGTGGTGGTATCAAGGATATCACCCATATTAAGGCTTTAAAAGATCTGGATATTTATGGAGCAATCACCGGTAAAGCAATGTATGCGAAAACCTTATCTCTTCCAGAAGCAATTGCTTTATGTAAGGAGGACTAAGATATGCACACAAAAAGAATCATTCCATGTCTGGATGTAAAAGATGGACGTGTGGTCAAAGGCATTAACTTTGTTGGTTTAAAAGAAGTTGGCGATCCTGTAGAATTAGCCAGAACCTATTATGAACAAGGGGCTGATGAGCTTGTGTTTCTGGATATCACCGCAACAAATGAACAGCGGGATACCATGGAACAAGTGGTTGAAAGAGTCGCCAGAGAGATTTTTATTCCTTTTACCGTAGGTGGAGGCATTCGCAGTGTTGATGATATCCGTAAAATGCTTCGTGCTGGCGCAGATAAAGTCAGCTTAAACAGTGCAGCTGTAAAAAATCCTGATTTAATCAAAGAAGGTGCTGCCATGTTTGGCAATCAGTGTATTGTCTTAGCGGTTGATGGAAGAATGCGACAAGATCAAAGTGGCTGGAATGTCGTGATCAATGGTGGTCGTATAGATACAGGCATGGATTTGTTGGAATGGGTAAAACAGGCCGTATCACTTGGTGCTGGTGAAATCCTATTAACAAGCATGGACGCTGATGGTACGAAACAAGGCTTTGATATACCTTTATGCAAGGCAGTGCGTGAAATCGTTGATGTACCAGTCATTGCCAGTGGCGGTTGTGGTGCACTGGAACACTTTGCGAAAGCCTTTGAAGAAGAAGCATGTGATGCGGCACTCGCTGCTAGTATGTTTCATTATGGAGAAGTTACAATTCCACAAGTTAAGGAATATTTGAAAAAGAAAGGAATTCCTGTACGTATATGATAAAGCTTGATTTTGAAAAAGGGAATGGCTTGTTGCCAGTAGTAGTGCAGGATGTTCATACAAAAGAAGTATTGATGCTTGCCTATATGAATGAAGAAAGTCTGAATAAAACCATAGAAACAAAAGTAGCGACCTATTACAGCAGAAGCCGCCAGGCACTTTGGGTCAAGGGAGAAACAAGTGGACACTATCAGTATGTAAAAGATATTCGTATCGATTGTGATGAAGATACCATTTTATTACTGGTGGAACAAGTTGGTGCAGCCTGCCATACAGGACACTACAGTTGTTTTTATCGCAATATAGAAGGAGAAGAAAAATGAAAGAATTAGATGTATTATATGAAACGGTAATTGATCGTAAAGCCAATGGAGAAGAAGGAAGCTATACTTCTTATCTTTTCAATAAAGGTTTAGATAAAATATTAAAAAAAGTGGGAGAAGAGTGTACAGAGGTTGTCATTGCCTCCTTATCACAAAGTAAAGAAGAGCTTGTAGGTGAAATCGGAGATTTGATGTATCATTTAATCGTGTTGATGGTAGAAAAAGGCATCACATTAGATGATGTAAATGCAGAACTGGAAAAACGTTCTCAAAAAACACATAATCTGAAAGCAGAAAGAAAACCAATCGAACATTTATAGAAAAGGAAACGCATGTGCGTTTCCTTATTTATAATACGATATCTTTTCAGGATCAAAACGATCAACTTTTGGCTTTACTTCATCACCATAACCAACAGCCACAACACCAATAGGAATCAAATGATCCTCTATATGGAAATAGTTTCTAAAGTTTTCTATACGCTCAGTTCTTGGACCAATAGCACACCAGCATGTGCCAAGTCCCTGATGTACAGCTTCAATCAACATGTTTTCAATGGCTGCCGCAGCATTAACATATAGATACTCTTCTGGTTCAATATCTCGTTTATCACCTAATACCATGATGGCACATGGTGCAGTTTTCATCATTCCAGTATAGGGGGATAATGTTTGCATATGATCTAAAGCCTCCCGGTTTTCAATCACCATGAATCGCCAGCTTTGGGTGTTTCTGGCTGTTGGTGCATTCATGGCAGCACGTAACAACTCCATGATTTTTTCTTCCTCGACCGGTTTGTCTAAATACTTACGAATACTTTGACGTTCATATAATTCTTTCAACATTTTGCTCACCTCTTTTCTAAGTATAACACGAACAGGAAAAAAGCGTATTGGATATGAATAGGAAAAATAAAACTTCTTTTCTATAAACACAGAAAAATGGCACAAAATATGATATGATAAAAAAAGATAAACAGGAGGACTTACATATGAATATAAAAATAGAAAACTGGAAACTGCTGGTTTTGTCAGTATTCTACATCATCTTTGGCATACTATCTTATACAATTGAGAAGGTTGAATTTCTAAATTTCTTTAAAATTGCTGGAATCGTCATTATATTAATTGGCCTGTTTCAGATTCTAGTATATTTCTTTAAGAAAGAATACTTAAAACCAAATGAATTCAGCTTTGCGACAGGTATTTTATACTGTATGGCAGGATTGATTGTCACCTTTAAGCCAGAAGTCATTGTGGACAATTATCCACTTGTATTAAGTGGACTTGTTGTATTAGATTCCACTCTTCGTTTACAATACTCCATGAATTTATTTCGTCTGCAGGAAAGTCAGTGGAAAATCAATATTGGTGCCGCCATTGTGCCTTTAATCATTGGCATGGTGATTATCCTTGTGCCTTTTGATGAAAATACCCTGCACAATCTGTTTAGTTTCTTATTGATTCTGGATGCTATCGCCAACTTCTATACGATCTTGTATTATAAACGCATCGTTCGTAAATATGGTACAAGAGGAGAAAGCATGCTGGATTTTGGGGAAGAAAAAAAGCATGATAAGATCGAAGAAATGGATGTTATCGTTCCAACAGAAGAAGAGTAAAAGAAAATGTATGCGTGATAGTCGCGCATACATTTTTTTAATGGAACATATCTTTTCGTTTGAATATAATAGTTGCGATGATACAGGCAATGACAGCCACTAGTGTAGGAAACCACCATTCAGGGATAGGAAGTCCACTAACATTCATACCATAGAAACTGAAGATAATATTTGGAATAGACATTACAATGGTGATAACTGTCAATACCTTCATAACAATATTTAAATTGTTACTAATAACAGATGCATAAGCATCCATTGTTCCAGATAGGATATTACTATAAATGTTACACATTTCAATTGCCTGATGAATTTCAATCATAACATCTTCTAAAATATCCTGATCATCTTCATATAACTTGATTTGTTTGCCACGCATGATCTTGTTTAAAGTAACTTCATCTGTCTTTAAGGATGTGGAGAAATATACCAATGACTTCTCTAATCCTAACATCTGAATCAACTCTTTATTTTTCATAGATTGATGTAAACGCATTTCTGTTCGTGAGGATACACGATCAATCTGTTTCAGATACATCAGGAAACGCTGTGAGATACGTAACAGCAATAAGAATAAAAAGCGTGTTTTCATATCTGTATGCATACCTTTAATTCTTCCACTTGCCATATCTTCAATATTGAAGTTTTCGTGAAGGCAAATTGTAACAATATATCCCTTCATGATGACAACACCAAGTGGCAGGGTCGTATAAAGTAATGTATTCTCATCCATATTTTCATCATCTTCTGCACTAGGGTAGTCGACAATGACAAGTGTTTGTCCTTCATCTTCATCATGGTCAATATGAGAGCTTTCTTCCTCATCCAGACTCGCTTTGATAAACTCTGGCAATACACCAATCTGATTTGTTAAAAATTCGATTTCTTCCTGTGTAGGAGAAATTGCGCTGATCCAGCATCCTGTTTCCGGCTGGTCGATTTTTCTTGTGCCATTCTCAAATGTTTTGTAGTATTCTAACATGGTGCCCTCCTTATAACAGGAGTACATTTATGCCTCCTGTATTTTCTCTATTACATTGATGATATGGACTTTCCGGCTCTGGAGACATAAACTTCACCATCCTTTTTTCGCTCATTTATTATATCATGAGAAAGATTTAAAAATAAAGATAAATTTACAAGAAAGGAAGCAAATTCATGCTTCCTGTTCCACATATTCCATAAATTGATTTTTTCCACAGTTTTTTGCCTGATATAAAGCGGTATCCGCATGATGAATCATTTCTTTTAAGGATTGTATACATTCTATACTTAAACACGTATAACCAGCAGAAATATGAAGCTTTTGCGGCAGCTTTTCTAATGCGATAAATATTTCTGTAAGATAACAGCTGATATCATCTTTGCTTTTATTGACGAACATACATAAAAATTCATCTCCACCAAAGCGATAGATTGTAATATTATCATCTGCGAAGGATTGTAAAATATCCGCCATTTTCCGTATGATTTGATCGCCAAACAAATGTCCATAGGTATCATTATATTCTTTGAAATTATCAATATCGCACATGGCAATACCAATGGATTGTATACTTTCAAGCTGCATCATTTCTTCGATATCAATCTGAAACCGCTGACGGTTGCGCAGTTTAGTGACTTCATCATAGCTTGCCTGTTGTTTCAATATCTGATTTTGTGCCAGTAGTTCATAGTATTGAAGTTTTTCTTCATATCGATGGGAAATCTGTGCATCTTTTTTTATCATGAGCTTTCTTGAAAGGTGTACGTAATCCTGATACAACATGCTTTGATCATAGGCACAGGGAAATGTTTCAGAATAAGATATGACATAATCCTGAATCTTTAACAGCTGCTGGATTTGATCATGTTCGCCATTTTCACATAACAGCATCAAAATCTGTTTGGCATGTTTTTGATCTTTGATTTGCAAAGCAACCTGATATAGTTCTTCTAACATCCAATATGTGGAAGCATCACACATCGGCTTCTTCAGAAATGATTCTAACTGCATAAAGGGAAGCTTATTTCTACAAGCATATAAATAAAGGATATCCAAATACGCATGAATAAAAGATGAGAATTGTGGAAAACTGCAATGTTCATCATAAAACTGTATCGCAAAAAGGGGATCACTTTTGGTATAAAGTGTAAAAAGATGTGCCATTAACAAGGGATAAATTCGTTCGTTTTTATCCATCAACTGCATAGAGCGTTCATAAAAATCTTTGGCTTTACAATCTTTTCGCTTATCAAATATGGTTGCTATATCATATAAAATACGTGCTTCACTTTCCACATCCTGCAGCTTTTTCGCTATCATGAGCGCTTTACAATCATACTCCAGTGCTTCTTCTTCATCCAAATAGAAAAGCCCGCACAATTGATGATTGATCAGCAATAGGGCAGGCTCGTCAAGATGAATGGCGTATTGCGTGGCATATGCTTTGTAGTATCTTGCATCTACAGTATCTTTTTTGATAATACTACAGGCGAATAAACGTTGATACGCATATGCCTGTTGTATAACATCCTCATGCTCCAGTGCTGTTTTTAAATCAGAAGATGCTTTTTGCTTTTCTTTTTCGATATCCAAAGATACATCTATAATACGTTTGATACAGACGTGAAGTTCTTTGATTTCCATATGCATAACACTCCCTGTATGTACAAAGTATAGCCAGTGAATACAAAATAATTTGTCGAATTTTGTCAATCAGAAGAAATTTTAATAATAAATAGATTCTTTTACCTTTTGCGCAGCCTGTGGACCATTAATTTTTTCAATGATCGCAAATGCGAAATCAATGACTGCCGCAGCACTTCTTCCTGTGATGATATTGTGATCAGTAACCGTATATTCATCCACATACGTACCGCCAAAGTCTTCATTCATACTGGTAAAGCAGGTATAGCGTTTTCCTTTTAATAGACCATGACGACCTAAAATGGTAGGTGCAGCGCAAATTGCCGCAATGAATTTATTTTGACTTGCGAAATGATCAATTATAGCCATCACTCGTGCATCAGCTTCTAACTTCTGATAATGAGGCCCTCCTGGTAAAAACAACATGCCATAATCTTCAACATTCGCTTCTACAATATCTTTGATTTCACCCATGTTGATTTGGAAACGGCCGGTTGCCTGTTTTGCATCTAACGCATAAACATCAATAGTAATACCTGCACGTCTTAATAAAGCAATCGTACCAACTGCTTCTAATTCTTCAAAACCATCTGTTAATACACATAATACCTTCATAATATGCTCCTCCTTGTTTCATACAACGATATTATATCACTTTTCTTTTTATCACTCATTATTTTATATATATGATGAATAGAATAGTAGCATGCAGGGAGCGTGGAGAAATGGATAAACTTATGCGATTAAATACCGCATTGAATCATCTTGTTTGGGGAAAATATATGATTTTCTTATTATTGTTTTGTGGTTTCTGGCTTTTTATACGGACAGGTTTTTTACCTCTTCGTCATGGAATTTTGATTATGAAAAAGACGATAGGTTCTTTATTTCATAAGGATGAAAAGAAAGGAATCACACCTTTTCAGGCGGTATCGACAGCACTTGCCGGTACACTTGGTGTTGGCAGTGTCATTGGCGTAACGACCGCAATCACACTGGGTGGTCCAGGGGCAATTCTTTGGATGTGTGTAAGTGCTTTTTTTGGTATGATGAGTAAATATGGGGAAGTCGTATTGGCGATACATTATCGTAATCATAGCGATGAAGGTTATCTTGGCGGCCCTATGACAACATTGGAAAATGGGATGCATAGTAAAGTGTTGGGAGTAATCTTTGCGTTATTATGTATCTTTGCATCCTTTGGTATCGGTAATGTAACACCTGCCAATACCATTGCTGCAACGATTCAGACCTATATTCATGTACCACCTTTGATAATTGGCATGATACTGGCTTTGGGCATTGGCATGATTTTAATAGGAAAATCCAAAGGGATTATGAAATTTAATGAAATCATTGTGCCTTTTGTCAGTGTCTTATATCTAGGCGCATGTATCTATCTCATTATTTTACATGCGGACCAATTGGGACATGTATTTGAAATTGTTTTAAAAGATGCATTTGATCTATCTAGTGTGAGTGGTGGAATTGGAGGTTTTCTAACAAGTCGTGCCATTCATTATGGAATATCACGAGGTGTATTCAGTAATGAGGCAGGTATGGGAAGTTCACCAATTTCACATGCCAGTGTTGATGATGCTAATGCCGTGGAACAGGGCTTTTGGGGAATCTTTGAAGTGTTTTTTGATACTATGGTCGTATGTGTATTAACAGCTCTTGTCGTGTTAAGTAGTGGGTTGTTGAGTGATGGAATGGATGGGGCTGCTTTAACAATTGCCTGTTTTGAACAAGGCTTTGGAAAAGCTGGTGGTATCATCTTTGCGTTTTCTATCATCGCATTTGCGATACCCTCCATTCTAGGATGGTATTATTATGCCAGTGAATGTATTCGCTATTTATTTACCTCTAAGTGGGTTATACACATATATAATGGGATATTTTTAATTCTTTTGGTACAGGGATGCTGTATGCAGTTATCGAATGTATGGGAGATTGCGGATACCCTGAATGGGTGTATGGCAATACCAAATCTGATTTCTCTTTTATTTTTAACAGAAACTGTGGTAAAATTAACGAAAGAGTATCTAAAAGAAATTAGGAGTGATTAGAATGAAGGTAGTAATAGCCTGTGACTCATATAAAGGCTGTATGAGTTCACGAGAGGTCGCAGATCATATCGAAGAAGGAATTCATATGGTAAAAGGAGATGTTGAAACGATATCCTATGTCATCGCAGATGGCGGAGAAGGAACCGTAGAAGCATTTCATCAGACATGTCAGGGTGTAAAACAAAAGGTTGGCGCAAGCGATGCATATGGTAGAAAAATTCAGACGGAATATACAGTTATTGAAAATGGAAATACCGCAGTCATAGAGGTCGCAAATATTATAGGATTAAATATGCATGAAAGAGAAAAACGTATGCCATTTTTTGGAAGCAGCTTTGGCGTAGGAACAGTCATATTAGATGCTGTGGAAAAAGGCTGTAAAAAAATTATTATAGGATTAGGCGGCAGTGCTACAAATGATGGAGGCATGGGACTTCTACAAAGTCTGGGATGTCGTTTTTATGATAGTGAACATAAATATCTGTCCCCACAGGCAATCAACCTGGATAAGGTACGTTATATTGATTTTCACCGTATGAATTATTTACAAGGGATAGAATTAATTGCCGCATGTGATGTGAAAAACCATTTGTTGGGAGAAGAAGGTGCTACCTTTGTGTTTGGTAAACAAAAAGGCTTTTTCCCAAATCAGTTAAAAAAAGTAGATGCTGGTATGGAAAACTTCCGTAATCAAATCAAACGATATACACAAATTGATATCAATGAATTTGAAGGCGGTGGAGCAGCAGGTGGTATCGGCGCTGTTTTGATTGGTATTTTAGGCGCAAAGATGATACCGGGTATTGAATTATTGACATCTTATAGTGATATGGAGGAAATGGTAAAAGATTGTGATCTTGTGATTACAGGAGAAGGACAAAGTGATAAACAAACAATGTTTGGAAAAGTACCAGTAGGAATATTAAATATCGCAAACCGTTATCAAAAACCTACTATTTGTATAAGTGGTGCATTAGGTA
>OGXN01001550.1_pt1 | contig 21335 bp, 17 predicted proteins | sample 1576281 | NCBI WGS metagenome assembly OGXN01 (sample SAMEA3541494, study PRJEB24748) | human gut metagenome | biome: human gut; feature: human-associated habitat; material: faeces | place: China | collected 2012
AAGTCCGTGGCTTTGCCGTCCACAGTGGTGGAATCCCATTCGCGTTCTTTGGCGTCCCTGGCCTGCTTCCAGGCGGCTTGCTGCTTCAAGCTTTCCGAGTACAGAAAGCCCACATACGGCGTATGGCCGGAACGCTGGGAAACAAGGCGGAGGTGATACACGCGCCGGTCGGTCGTGACCACGGCGGAGCTTTCCAGGCCGGAGTCCACCGGCTTGGTGGACAGGTGCGCGGTCGCGCTTGCGCCGGAACCGGCTGTGCCTGAATCCACCATCCAGCGGGAGGAATCGCCCACAACGATTTCATGCACGGTTTCGCCGGGCTGTAACTCCACATCGCAAACCTGCATGGGCGCGGCCACGATGGTGGGCAGGCTCGCGCCATGCACATAAACCACCTTGCCGCCGCCCGTGAGCACCGGCTCAACACCTTGGCGCGACCAGGAGCCGGACAGGCGGAGCGCCTTTTTCTCCTTGTCCGTCAGCGGCACGGTTTTGGGGTTGAGATAGTCGATCTCCGGTATGGCCTCCGGAGCAGCGGGCTTGCTGTCAGCCTGGAGAGCAGGAGGCCAGCCGTCAGGCGTCTGACCATGCGCCGGACTGGCGGCAAAGGCCGGGAAGGCATAGAGTGCCAGAGCGCAGACAAGAAACAGTATCTTTTTCATGGTGAACCTCATTGTTCTTGAACAGGTTGGGGTTTGACCGGAGCCGCCGCGCCCACCACCTTGCCCGCCGAGAGCGAAGTAATGTAGACGCCGCCGGGGTTGCGGAGCAGTACCGCGTCCACCGTGGGCGGGTTGATCTGGATCGTCACCGTGGCTTCATAAGTGTGGGAATCGAGCAGAACGCCTGCATGGCTGCGCACTGTTTCCACCCATTCCACCCGGTAGGAGTCGGAGCTGACCGGCAGGGGGAGGCCTTTGATCTCCACATGCACCAGCTTGCCGGTCTTGGCGATTTCGTAGGGATTGTTGGCCTCGTACCACTCGCGCAGAACGCCCTTGGCGCTCCCGGCCATGAAGAAGGACAGCCGCTCTATCATTTTTTGCTGGAGTTCCACATCCGCCGTGACCGTGCGCCAATCGCTGATGCACTTGGCAATCTCAGCCTGAATAAGCCGCTGCGGGGTGGCGCTGGCCCTGTCCGCCCGGGCCACCACAGAAGACTTGCCCAGCTTGTCCACTTCGATGATGTAGGGAACCGTCTTCACCTGGCTGGCCTGAATGACGTTGCCGGTGATGGAAATAGCTGTGAGCAAGAGGCAGATGAAAGCCGCCATGCGCCATTGCGCGGCCCGGCTGATATAGGAACCATAGCGTTCCAGCCATTCTTCCCGCCCGTTCAGGTAGGGATTGCCGGAACCTGCTTTTTCAGGAGCCGACTCTTTGGATTTTGTTTTGAAAAACGACATTGTTACCACCTATGGTTGTTTATTTTTACCCATGCGGGCGCGTTCCAGGCGCTCCTGCATTTCAGATCGCGTTCGGGTACTGAGGTCTTTTTCGCCGGAGGTCTTGGCGTCCTGCCTGGCTCCCCAGAGGGATTTCGCCACGCTGGCCGCTTTGCCCATACCTGTTGCCCCTTCCATGCCTGCCACCTTGGCGGCGTCACGCACGTTCTGGACGGTGTTGCTCCCGGCCACCACAGCGCCGATAGCAGCGCCGCCCACAGCAGCGGCTGAAGCGGTAAGCGCCGCGCCGCTGGAAACGTGCGAGCCGTTGATGATGCCCGCACACACGTCCGGCAGGGATTTGACCAGGGCCAACAGCACGACCGACGCGCCAATGACCACAAAGATGTCCTGCAATTCTGCCGTGGAGGTGGAAAAGCCTTCGATAAAGGCAATGCCGATGCCCAGGACGAGCTGCATCACAAAGAGCTTGAAGGCCACGGCCAGCACATAGCGAATGGCGTTGACGGCGTAATCCTTGAGGAAGGAGCTGCCGCCAAAAGCCACTAGGATCAGCGCGGCCATCATCGCCACCATCGCTTCACATTTGATGAACACAACCTGCGCGGAAATGAGGGCAAAGCAGATAATCAGGACGAGTGCGGCGATAAGCAGCGCGATGGAGTTGCCCGGCGACCAGATGGAGAGCTTGTCCAGCACCAGCTTGACGAGCTGCATCCCGGTCAGGAACGGTGATTCCGAAGAATAGCCGCCCGGCGTCAGTTCCTTGCCGATGCTCCCCAGGCCGTCAATCAGGTTCCAGCACCATTCCTGATAATGGTTGATCACGGCCATGAAAAAACCGGCCATCAGAATGAGCATGATGAACTGTTTGAAAATGTCCTGGATCTGGTCGCGGTTAAGTGCGGCCTTGATGCCCAGGAAACAGACTTCCAGAATAAGCAGCCAGCGGAAGATGATCAGGGCGTAGCGTTTGAGCGTTGGCTCCCAGGTGCTTGTTTTGTTGTAGAACTCGCGTACCAGCGTGGACACGAAATCTTCATCAGCGGCCAAGGCCTGCTCCGGCAGGAGCAAAAGCGCCAAGGCGGGCAAGCAAAGCGCGGCAAAAAGGAGAATATGCTTTTTCATGGCCGCCGCCTAAAAGGGATCGGGCTTGGCCTTGGCCCTGCCGATGCGATCCGTTTTGATGGTGTCGCGCCAGGCTTCCTCTGCCATCTGGCTTTCCTTCTCTGCCTTCATCTGACTGGCAAGCTGGGATTGCACCTGCGTAGCCATGAGTTCCCGCAGTTGCCGAGCTTCCTGCACCTGGAGCGCGGAAAGCTGGTTTCCGGCCATGACCGCCTTTTGCTGGCCGTCCGGGGTGGAGAGCAGATCGTCAATGTATTGCTGAAAGCGGGCCGGATCGCGCTGCAAGTCCTCAAGTTGCTGACCGGAAAGCTGGAAAGTTGCCTGCGAAGCCTGATCCACGGATTCTGACCACTTGTTCCATTCTTCCCGGTAGCGGCGGTTGGCTTCTTCCACCTGTTCCGGCCCGGCCCCGGCCAATGTTCCGAAGAGCGCCTGCTCCGGGAACAGGTTGTTGAAAATCTCGCCCAGGGCAACGATGTCGCCGCGCTGGGTTCGGAGTGTGCTGGAGAGATTTGCCAGACGTGTCAGGCTGTTTTTGAGTTCATTGACCAGGTTGGCCGGGAGTTTTGCCGTGTTCTGGAGCATGTTTTCATACTGCTCGATGTTCTGGCGCACCATATTGATCTGCTGGCGCGTCTGCTCCACGGCCTCCTGATATTGTTTAATCATGCTGGTGAGTTGTTCCACGTTGGTGACGCGATCCAGCATCTGCACAAGCATGTTGCTGCAATTTGTGCAGGTTACAGTAAAAGCGTGGGCAGGCGTGGCGAACATCACCAGCACGGCCAGGCTCAAAAGATATTTTTTCATGCCGATTTCCTTATTGCGAGCCGGGGGAAGCGGCTTCCCCCGGCGTTGCGGTTACGCCACGCCTCTTTCGCGCAGCCACATTTCAGGCCAGCCGTCACGGCCATACTCAACCGCCAGTTCACGAATGCGGGCGATGCTTTCCTTGTCGGACGCGCCCACAAAGGCCAGCGCCTTGGGCTTCAGGCCGAGCTGCACCTTGCGCCGCCCCTGCGGGCTGACAATGTAGTAGTCGCGCTTGGGCTCGCTATTGCGGATAATGCTGAGCTGTTTGTCGTTCAGGCCCATGCCCACATAGAGTTCCCGCTGCGCTTCGTCTTCGGCGGAGCCGTTGGGCAGGAAAATCTTTGTGGGGCAAGATTCGGTGAGCACGTCCAGAATGCCGGAGTTTCGGGCGTCCGAAAGACTTTGCGTAGCGAGGATCACCGCGCAATTCGCCTTGCGCATGACCTTTAACCATTCGCGGATTTTGGCCCGGAACACCGGATGCCCCAGCATGATCCAGGCCTCATCCAGCACCAGGATTGTGGGCGAGCCGTCCAGCGCCTTTTCAATGCGCCGGAAGAGATACGTCAGCACCGGCACCAGGTTTTTGTCGCCCAGGTTCATGAGGTCTTCGATCTCAAAGGTCATGAAGCGGGAGAGGTTCAGACTGTCCGAGTCGGCATCAAGGAGCCGCCCCATCGCTCCCTGTGTGGTGTAGTGCTGAATGGCTTCCTTAATCTCCCTGTCCTGCACCACATGGTAGAAGCTGGTCAGGGAGCGCAAATGCGGCGGATTTGCGGCCAGCGTCTGCATGGCCGTGTGGATGGCGTTGCGATGCGCGGGCATGACAGTGAACTGCTGCAACTCCATGAGGGAGGCGATCCATTCCTCCGCCCAAGCGCGTTCCTCTTCCGAGTCGATGCGCTGGAGCGGGGCAAAGGCCAGCTCGTCCGCATCCCCGATATTGTAGTGATCGCCGCCCGCGCCGAAGCAGAGTGGAAACAGGCTCATACCTTTGTCAAAAGCGAAGATGCGGGCGTTTTCGTAACAACGGAACTGCGCCGCGATGAAGGCCAGCAAGGTGGACTTGCCCGCGCCGGTCGGCCCGAAGATAAGCGTATGGCCGAGATCACCGGCGTGTATGTTGAACCAGAATCAAGTTTAAAGATTTCTATTGTCTATTAATGTCTTTTTATCTTTATAAATCAGTAAATTAACCGGAATTTAGTTCCGCTTTCAGTCTACCCTCATCCAGGTGAATCCAAACCTGGAGTTGGTAGACTTGTTGGTACATTTTTGTTAGATATTTCTCGACAGAGCGCTTGAAAACAAAGGATTATATGATATGTATGTTTTCTTGATTAAAAATGGAAGAGTAAAAAGTAGAAAAGCATGTATATTCAATATAATATGCTGAAATATATTACTAATATTAAAATTTGTTGGTATATTCGTTGGAGCAAGGAACTTTTGACCGGGGAGGGACAGGCATGAAACTTACAAATACCTTTGTGGAACGCAAGCAAGGCAACGGTAAAGTGCAAAAACACTCGGACGGTGGCGGGCTATTTCTGTATATCACGCCGGAGGGGAAGAAGTCTTGGCGTTTGGCTTACAGGTATTTGGGTAAGCAAAAACTGCTGGTTATTGGGCCGTTCCCGGCCATCACATTGAAGGAGGCTCGGGAGCGACGGGAAGCGGCCAAGAAATTGCTGGTGGACAACATCGACCCCAGCACAGCCAAGCAGGAAGCCAAAAGCACGGCCACAGAAGCGGTAAAAAACTCTTTTGAGGCTGTTACCCGTGAATGGGCGGAAAAACAGTCTGGTAAATGGACAGCCAAAACAAAAGAGAGAGTCCTTGCCCGGCTTGAACAGTATATTCTGCCAAGCTTGGGCAAACGCCCCATCAAGAGTATTACCGCGCCGGAACTATTGGCCGTGCTGCGAAAAATGGAAAATCAGGGAGTGGTAACGAGTGCACATATAGTCAGGGGAGAATGCGGGCGTATTTTTCGTTATGCCATTGCCACCGGACGGGCGGAGCGCGATGTGGCGGCGGATTTGCGCGGGGCCATCAGCTCCATGCCTGCCGTACAGCACTTTGCCGCTATTACCGAACCCAAGGCCGTGGGTAAACTGCTCAATGACCTTGATAACAGTTCCTGCACTTTCGTTATGCGTTGTGCCCTGCGTCTTGCTCCTATGCTTTTTGTACGGGCTGGCGAACTGACCGGAGCGGAGTGGAGCGAGATTGATCTTGACGCTGCGGAATGGCGTATTCCGGCTTTCAAGATGAAAATGCGGCAGATGCACGTTGTTCCGTTGTCCCGTCAGGCCGTGGAGATACTGCGTGAGCTTCATGCTGTTACGGGTCACAGCAAATATGTTTTTCCAAACCGTTACAATCCTGAAAAACCCATGCTGAACAGCAGTCCTGTCTTGGCCTTGCGCAACATGGGGTATGGCAAAGACCAGATGACCATGCATGGTTTCAGGGCCATGGCCTCCACCATCCTGCACGAGCAGGGCTATAATCGGGATTGGATAGAACGTCAGCTTGCCCATGCCGAGCGTAATGGAGTCCGGGCCTCGTACAATCACGCCGAGTACCTGCCGGAACGCCGCAAAATGATGCAGGCCTGGAGCGACTATCTCTACAAGCTGAAAAAGACCGCAGCCGCATAGAGGCAAGTCCGTACCATTGATGCAGTGTACATTTTTTGATGTACTACTGGACAGAAAAGGATTCGTGTTTACCCTATAAATTACGCAAGCCCAGCGCTTCTTTTGCTGCAAGCCCATGCGCTTCTTTGACCAACAGTGTCCGAGGAGCGCATTTTTTTTGTTTTACTATCAGCAAAAGGAGCATTCACATGCTTACCAACATTCCCTCCACTGGTTTTCTCCGTCTGCCTCAAGTTCTGGCTCTCATCCCCATCAGCAAAAGTGCATGGTGGGCTGGCTGCCAGTCCGGGCGCTACCCCAAGCCCGTCAAGTTTGGCCCGCGCACTACCGTTTGGAGAGTCGAAGACATTACCGCGTTCATTGAAAGCGTTAACATCCAGCAGCAGGCCCACCATGACAGATGAAATAATTCTCAAGCCGGGCACGGCTGGCTCAGCCCGTGTGGAATACTATATTTGTCGAGAAACCGTGGAAAATCTGCTTGCCCAAGACTACACAGTCCGCTCCATATACGATTACTTGAAAAAACAAGGATGGATAACATGCTGTTATTGCAGCTTCTGCGCCTACGCAAACGGCAGACGTTCGAACGATTGGCGGCGTTGAGGACAGATTTAAAATCCTCAACAAACTGGAGCCAAGATTCATGACCAATAAACCAACCGCTATACCGCGCAAAGCATACACGGCTCGTGCAGAATACTTTGCCTGCCGTGAAGATGTGGAGGCCATGCTCTCCAAGGGATACAGCATCCAAATGGTTTATGAGCACATGCGGGGGCAAGGCCGGGTGACATGCAGCTATTCCGCTTTTTGTGACTATGTGCGAGGCAACGGCAAGCGTCTGCACTCCAGAAAAAACGTTACGCCGAAAGTGCCAATACCCAAAGCACCATTGCCGACTCCGAAGAGGACAGAAAGTCCGAGAACCGTCACGCAAAATGAGGGTAAAATTATTGACCCGCGCACGATGAATGTTGAGGACGGTATTTAACGTCACAAGTGTGCAATAGGAAAATATTGCACACAATCAACGGCAATCATAAAATTATATGCACGTAAATAAAATGTACCACACAATTGCCCACATTCAGCGTAACAGTCAAAATATGCTCCATAATGGGCAAGCCACGTTAATGTTTTATCTTCGTGTATCTCTGTATGATTGGATTTGGAGGCAGGATATGGAAGGTACATGTACCTTCCTCTCCTGCCCTTCGGGGAAAAGCGGCTTATTCACACCCGCGGTGTTCAACGCCCAAGACAAATACAAAAAATCAGGAGGACAAAATGCCCTCAAAAAAATTACGCATCACCGTATATCTTACACCGGAAGAACACGCCGAAATAGCAGCTTCAGCCGCCAGGGCTGGAATCTCACTTTCAAAGTTCGCCAAGCTGGTTTGCACTGGCGTTTCCGTACCCAGCCTGGAGCACAAGCAGGCCGTGCTGAATATCCTCAAAACCCGCGCCGACCTTGGCAGGCTGGGTGGCCTGCTCAAGCAGGCCCTGTCCGAAGGCATAGGCCCAGAGCACGACTTGCGCCGTCTGTTGCGGGAAATCGAAGCCGGACAGCGTGAGTTGAAAAATGTGGCTGCGAGGATACGATGATAGCCAAGCACATCCATTGCCTGCCGGAGCACGACAACTACGCCCGCCTTGCCGCCTACATTGCCGATGCCGGACATGACGGGGAAAAATGCCTTGCCCACTGGTGTGCCGGATGCGCTGCCGATGACGACTACAACCTTGCCGTTCTGGAAGTGGAAGCCGTGCAATCTTTGAACACCCGTAGCACCAAGGAAAAGACCTACCATCTCATGGTCAGCTTTCGTCCTGAAGACGAGGCCAAACTTACCCCGGAACTCTGTCGGGCCATGGAAGAGCATTTCGCCTCAGCCCTTGGTTTCTCCGAGCACCAGCGGCATTGCGGCATCCACAAAAATACCGGCAACATCCACCTGCACACCGCGTATAATATGGTTCACCCGGAAAGCTTGTCCCGGCACGCTCCGTACTTTGACTACAACAAACTCTCCAGCGCTTGCCGCCAGCTTGAGCAGCAATATGGCCTCGGCGTGGATAACGGTATGGAGCAGGCCAAAGATACTAGCCTGAGCCATAAAGCCGCCACCATTGAGGCCCAGACCGGACAAGAGTCGTTTGAATCCTACGCCAAGCGCTACAGAGCGGAAATCATGCATGCGCTGGAGCAGGCTCCAGATGGCTCTGGCGGCTGGCAGCACCTGCACGAAACTTTGAAAGCTTACGGCCTCGGCATCAAACCCCACGGCAATGGACTGGTCATCAAAGACCTGCACGGCGAGCACGCCATGAAGGCCAGCACTCTTGACCGTTCTCTGTCCGCCAAAAAGTTGCAAGAGCGCTTCGGGGATTTTCAATCCTACCGCAGCCTGCGCCAGATTCAGGAACAATCACGCTATCAGACCGTACCGCTCCAACGCTCTCCAGAGCGCGGGGAACTCTTTGCCCGCTATAAAGAAAGCATAGAAGTCCGTAAAGCAAAACTGGCTGAGGTCAAAGAGCAAGAGGTCACACAACTCGCCGCCATTCGGCAACAATGGCACGCTAAGCGCCGTGAAATCGAGAGCATGAACATTGCCAAGCGCAACCGCCGCAATCTGCTCGCTCTGGCGAAGAAGCACGAAAAAGAAGCCCTTGCCAAGGCAAAACTGAACCTGCTGCCACAGCGCGAAACAGTACGCCAAGAAATACCCTACACTTCCTGGCAAGATTTTTTGAAGCTGGAGGCCGCAAACGGCAACGAAGTTGCCCTGGCTGTGCTGCGTTCCCGCAAAGAGACTGTGGAGCCGGAAAGTCCCCTGGAACATGCTCAGCCCCCAGCCAAAGCGCCCATAAAAGACTGGTCGCAACACGGAAAAGAACAATTTGCCATGAACCGCGCTGAAATCCGCGCTGAATACGCCGAGAAGGAACGGGAGCTACAGGAACGGCACAACATATCCGTCAGCGGGAAAAAGCAGCTCCAGGCATTTTTGCGTATGGACGCCATCATGGCGGAAGCCAACGCCCAGGGGCAATACCTTGGCGAAATCAAGCGCCGCGTGGATGGCAAAGGTATTATCATTTTTACGCTGGCCAGTGGCGGCAGCATACGGGACACGGGCAAAGAAATCTTCTATTCCGGGCATGACACAACAGCGCAGGAAATTGCCACACTCTATGCCACTAAAAAGTGGGGGAAGGGGGTGCTTGTGGAAAAAGGATTCATCTTACCACAACGCCTGCGGGAAGTTGAAGCACCAGAGCCGGAGTACCTTAGGCAAAAGAAGGAGCTTACACGTTAATTTCTACTGTGTCTTGGATACGGCCATTGGAAATTTAACTGTTCGCTTATGAGGAGTGCATCTTACTCAATGTTTTTTAATCTAAAAAAGTCTAGTTCCACGATTTCTTTGAATTTTTCAAAAATGACTTCGTTGAATTCTTGCAAGTATCGGGCTACGGCGTCATTGCCAAGTAATCTTTTTAGGTACGCCTGCATGGCTGTGATGTCGATCATCTCAGTTCCATATTGCTCTTTTATTGAGCCTATTTCCCTCGACAAGGCAAGGTTTTCCTCTTCAAGACGGGCTTGGCGAGCAAGAATAGCTGGAGTTACCTTGCGGGGTTTTCCTTTATTGATAATTTGATCCGATGAAGTTGCTTCCAGCAGTGCCTTGGCATACGGTATAGAAAATTTATTCTGATCGTTCATCAGCATCGCAACAGTTACTTGCCTTGGGGCTTTCATTTTTCTCAAAACCCTGAACACATGTTCCGGCACATTTTTATCTTTCAACAATTCAACAACCTCCGCGCATATTCCGTCAAGCATCTGCCTTTTATAGCGAATTGTACGAATATCAAGATTAAGAGCACTAGCAAGTTTTTCTTCGGACACCCCAGACTCAACAGCCTTCACAATCATCTTGTGCTCTTGAATGGCCGAAAGCCGATTGACATATTTATTGTAGGTGTAAGCTTCATCGTCTGTGGAGACGAGACAAAAGACGTGATCAATGCCGAGTTCTTTAAGCGCTGTAATGCGTAAGTGCCCGTCCAACAGCAAATGCCCTTTGCCATTTTTGAATGGGGCCACTACCGGTGGCTCAATAAGCCCCACTTCCCGGACTGACGAAAGCACCTGACCGTATTTTCTGCCCTGCTTTACTTGAAGGGGCACTGCTTTTGTGGGGAAAATATCGGCAACTGATAACTCCACCAGCCCCATGTGGAAGCCTTTTTTGATTTTATTCGCCATACGTTTTTCCTTGCAAAATATCTGCAACTTGCTGCGGGATGTCATGTATACCGACAGCTTTTAATTGATTGCTGAAATGGACATCACTGAACAGTTGACGAAGTGCTGCTGAAGTATAGGCCAGAATATGCTTGATATAGTTTGATTGCGCCAGCAATTGTCTTTTTTCTCTCGCTCCTTTTTCATAGGCCGCAATCACGTCCTCTGCGGAAATTTCGGATGTTCCTCGCTGCGGGGCAGAAAGTCCTTTCCCGTAATGCTTACGCCGGGATATAATTTTCTGTGCTTGAACAAGTTTTTTCCCTGACAATGCTCCGGTTTCGTATGCTTCCGCCAGCACTCTTTGCACTGTGGCATCATCTTCGACAGCTATTTTGAGTGCATGATACAAAGGTATTCTGCCCTTTTCCACTGCTCCAACCAAATATTCTTCGCCTTGCTCCAACAGACGAATAATGCCCCGTATATAGTCCTTGCCAAGGCTTGTTTTGCTGGCGATTGCGTCGTCATCATACCCCTGATTTTTAAGGTATTTAATACTTTGAAGAAGCTCAAGAGCATTACTATTGCGTCTGGCAATATTTTCCACAAGGCTCATAATATGCGCATCTTCTTCGCTTACTTCTTTGATCAGGGCGGGTATTTCTGTTTCTCCAGCTGCAATAAAGGCTTCAAGGCGGCCCTGTCCACACACAAGGTCGTATTTTTTGCCGTTCTTTTTCCCTTTTCTCAGGGTTACCGTTATGGGCCTTTTCAGGCCAACACTACGAATATTTTGCCGTATCTCTTCGGCAATACCCTGATTACGCACCCGAGGATTCAATATATGGATATCTTCAACGGAGATAAGGGTTATTGTTTCTTGTTCCATGAGCAATCACCTTGTCGAGCGGGATGTTAACACTCAAATTAAGTAAATAATCAAGCGTGTTAGATCTGAAGCTATCAAGAAGCCCCGTGTTGTTTTCTGACAGCTTTATCTGGTTATGAGAAAATTCCAAGGCAGGCAAAATGTAGTAATCGTGAATGGTCTTGTTATGGGTATCCATGCGCACAGCCACGGTGATGTCGGGATGAAGCCCTGTATCAAAACGAATTTTCCAGCGGTTTGTTCCCGCTGGAGTTGTAAAACAGCGGCTAATGGCAATTGAGATAAACAGGTTATGATTCAGTTCCAGCAAAGATGTTTCCGGGTCTACAAAAATCCGCCTTCCACAAAGTATCTCAATCTGTTTGATAACATCGCGCACTGTTTCAGCATGCAGTTCGCGCAACCGCTGGTTGATGGCTACATACCGGTAATCCCGCTCCGGTGTGTAGCCGATCATACGGTAGGCACGCAAAAGTCCGCCAAACCTGGTGCGAAAAAGACTGCTGGGAGGCAAACAATCAGCTTCGTCAATAATGAGCGCGGAGAGCCGCCCCTGCTGGGTATACAAGTTGCGTAAGCCTTGTAGTAGCTCATCATCAGTAAGCTTTTTGTTTCGTTCTTTATATATGCTCTGTACGGCTAAAAAAATTCCCTGGTCAACTATGGGCTCAAAGGCCTGCTCCTTGCGTATCCATTCATTTTCCGGGTTGAGCTTGGCTTTACTTTTCATTTTTCCAGAGGTGCGATTGAAAAGATTGTTGCCTATATATTTTTCGTTGGTCAGCACTTCACAGACGGTACCCCGCGACCAGGGACGCCCAAATTGGTTCACCACACCCCGGGAATTCAATTGGGCGGCAATTTCTCCTTCAGGAATTCCAGCAAGGAATTGATCATACATCCAGAGCACTGTCTTACGTTCTTCTTCCGGCCCAGGAACCAGAATAACTCTTTCTGTAAGCAGGCTTTTGCGCTGCCCCATCGTTAATTCCTGCTTGGGGAAGCCTTTTTCATCCAGCAGCATTCGGCGAATTCCGTAACCGGCAACACCCCCTTGGCGAAATCCCTTTGTCACCAGGTTACACTGTCCAACCCAAACTTTTTGGGAAAGCTGGCGGCAATAGTCGCTTGCGCTTTCGTCCCGTAGCAGGGTCATAATGCGGTCTGCAATATTGCTGGTGAGGGCTAAATCCTTTTCGCAGGACTGGCAAAGAACATTTTTTCGTTCCAGACGCATCCGGTGGTATTCGGCCTCACGGCTGTCCACAAACCGGCCCCAGCGGCTTTCATCCAGGTACAGTACAATATTGTATGTATTGCGGCCCTCTTCCACATCGTCAATCATGGACAGAAACTGCTCCCGTTTTTCTGCGGTCATGCCGCTCACACCCAAATCAGCGTATACGGTAACGATTTCTATACCATACCGTGCGGCATAGGCTCGTATCTCCCGTTCCTGATTTTCAGGAGACTCCGTCTGCATGTCTGTAGACATGCGGATATATATGGCCCCCTTAAGGGCCAGCTTTCTGATTTCCTCCTGTGTATATGGTGTTCCCGGAAGTCTCATGTGCCGATTATCTCCTTATGATACCTGAGAATATTTTATTCTACACTGTCAGCGAAGGAGGGGAAGATGTCCAGAAATACTATGTGGCAAATCTGCCACAAAAATGCATTTGACAATTGGCAATTCACTCAAGATATTGTGAATATCCTAAGAAGGCATGGCATTACACAAAAACAAGCTGCTCTGGACCTCAATATAACAGTATGGCGGGTGCACAACTGGTATTACAAGAATACCGGTATGTCGGCCCTGGATTTACTGAGATTGCTCCAGAAGTATGATTTCATCTGGCGTGAGGTGGAAAAATCGCTTCTGGCTGAAGAATGCTGAACCAAGCAGCCATCAGCTCTCGCGTACGCTTCCTTGTTTTTTGCCCTCTTTTCCTGTATCTTGGGCAAAGAAATACAGTAAAACAAAAGATTTTTTGAATAGTTGGGAGCACATGCCATGCCGCGCCTTACCCCTCAGGAACAACAGGAAATTATCCGCTTTCTTGAAGCCGACAAACCCTTGCCGGAGAAATACCGTTTTTTGCTTTTTGATGACAAACGCGAAGTGGAACTGGTCTGGAACGGCAAAACCAACGAGGTTTCCAATGTTGTGCTGCCTTTTCAAACCATTGAACAGGTAGATGAACCCAGAGCGGAAAAACCGGTTAACCTGCAACTGAGCCTTTTTGACGTGGATGCGCGGGGGCGGCAGCTTAAGGGCTGGACGAACAAACTGATCTGGGGTGATAACAAACTCATTCTTTCGTCATTAAAAAGCGGCCCCATGCGCGAGGCCATAGAGGCCCAGGGCGGCCTGAAGCTGATTTATATTGACCCGCCCTTTGATGTGGGCGCGGACTTCTCTATGGATATAGAGGTGGGTGAAGAAACCTTCACCAAAAAGCCGAATATTCTTGAAGAAATCGCCTATCGCGATACTTGGGGACGCGGGGCCGACAGCTTTATCAGCATGATATATGAACGGCTCGTACTGATGCGGGACTTGCTGGCCGAAGACGGCAGCATTTATGTGCATTGTGATTGGCGGGTGAATAGTTTTATACGCCTTGTGCTTGATGAGGTATTTGGGAAAGAAAATTTCATTAATGAAATAACTTGGAAAAGAGCCCATACGGTAAAAGGAAATATTGGCCAAGGTAGTAAGTATATGGGTGCAAATACGGACTCCATATATTTATATGCGAAATCCAACTGTTATGTGTTTAACAATGTGTTCGTTCCTTATTCCCAAGAGTACCTCGATAATTTTTATAAGCATATAGAACCTAAGACAGGAAGAAGATACCGTTTGATAAGTATGATTGGGCCTGGAGGGGCATCTAAGGGAAACCCTTTCTACGAGGTTATGGGAGTTTCAAGGTATTGGCGATATAGCCAAGACAAAATGGACTCACTTATAAAAGCGAATCTAGTCGTTCAAACCTCTCCTGGTACTGTCCCACAAAGAAAGCTGTACCTCGACGAAGGACAAGGTGTCTCGGTACAGTCTTTGTGGGACGATATTATTGGCCTAGGTGCATCTTCCAACCAAGGGACTGCCTACCCCACCCAAAAGCCTGAAGCCCTGCTAGAGCGTATCATCAACGCCTCTTCCAACGAAGGCGACCTTGTCGCCGACTTTTTCTGTGGTTCCGGCACCACTGCCGCAGTGGCAGAAAAGCTGGGCCGCAAGTGGATTGCCACGGATTTGGGCAAATTCGCCATCCACACCACCCGCAAGCGTATTATCGGCGTGCAGCGAGGGCTCAAGGCCGAAGGCAAGGATTACCGCGCCTTTGAAATCCTCAACCTTGGCAGATACGAACGCCAGCACTATGTCGGCGTGAACCAGGATTTGCGCGAAGAGCAAAAACAACAGCAACTTGCCGCCAGAGAAGCCGCCTTTCTTGAACTTATCCTTACCGCTTACCGGGCGGAAAAGGTCGAAGGCTTCACCACCTTCCACGGCAAGCGCAGCGGGCGTATGGTCGTTATCGGCCCGGTTAATATGCCGGTTGCCCGTCTGTTTGTGGAAGAAGTCATTCTGGAATGCCGCAAAAAGCACATTACCAAGGTGGATATTCTGGGCTTTGAGTTTGAAATGGGGCTTTTTCCCAATGTGCTGGATGAAGCGCGTGGCAAGGGCATTGACATTGCGCCCAAATATATTCCGGCAGAAGTTTTTGACAAACGGGCCGTGGAAAAAAATCAGGTGGTCTTTCACGATGTTTCTTTCATCGAGGTCAAGCCTGTCCATAAAAAGAACAGCGTGGCTGTAAAACTTACAGATTTTTCTGTGTTCTATTCACAAGACTCCATCTCCAATGCCGAATCAACGCTTAAAGCCAAGGCCAGCAAGGTGGTTGTGGAAAAAGGCCAGATTGTCAAAGTCAGTAAAGATAAAGACGGCATTGTCACCCGTGAGGTACTGACCAAAAAATGGACGGACTGGATTGATTATTGGTCGGTGGACTTCAATTTTGAAAGCAAGCGCGAAATTATCCGTCAGAAAAACCCGGAGACGGGTGAATGGGAAGAAACCTGGACGGGCGACTATGTTTTTGAAAACGAATGGCAGAGTTTTCGCACCAAAAAAGACAGAAGCCTTGAACTGCAAAGTGTGTTTTATGAGTACAGCTCTGGCGTCTATAAAATAGCCGTCAAGGTGGTGGATATTTTCGGCAACGATACCATGACGATTATTGAAGTGAGAATATAATGCTTTCTCCGCAGGATATAGACCGGATCATTGCTGCTCCCAGAGAGCACGAACGCCTTGAATTCAAAGAAGCCAAGCAGCAGTATGACACAGAGACTTTGTTCAGATACTGTGTTGCCTTGAGCAATGAAGGCGGTGGCTTATTGTTGCTTGGCGTTACAGACAAACACCCCCGCAAGGTTGGAGGAACGGCAGCTTTTCCCAACCCGGACAAAATTAAAAGCCAAATTTTTTCCAAGCTTAAATTCCGTGTGGAAGTAGAAGAAATTACGCACCCTGATGGACGTGTTCTTGCTTTTACCATCCCGCCACGCCCGGCGGGAACGGCTTTCTCTTATGAGGGCGCATATCTTATGCGCGTGGGTGAAAGCCTTACCCCCATGTCGGAAGACATGTTACGGCGTATCTTTGCTGAGGGTTCCCCCGATTTTTTACTACGTTACGCCCATTCTAACGCCAGTGCGGAAGATGTGGTTATGCTGCTTGATACGCAAAGTTATTTCGATTTAATGCAGCTTCCGTACCCGGCAACACGAGACGCGGTTTTGGAACGGCTGGCCCAGGAGCAGTTGGTTGTGGAGTCTGATGACTGCTGGAATATCACCAACCTTGGTGCTTTGCTTTTCGCCAAAGACCTCCGCCAATTTGGTGCATTGAGCCGTAAGGCTCCCAGAGTGATTGTGTATAAAGGGAACAACAAGATAGAAACCGTACGCGAGCAAATAGGCGTTAAAGGCTATGCGGTAGGCTTTGAAGGGCTTCTTGGATATATCAATAGCCAGTTACCCGCCAATGAAGTGATTGGGCAGGCTTTGCGTACGGAAACAAGAATGTATCCAGAAATTGCTATCCGGGAATTAGTGGCTAACGCTCTTGTTCATCAGGACCTGGAGGACTTCGGCTCTTTTGTGATGATTGAAATTTATTGTGACCGGATAGAAATAGCCAACCCCGGCATCCCTCTTATTCCTACCGACCGGTTCATTGACGAATACAAATCACGTAACGAACGTTTGACCGACCTGATGCGGCGTTTTCGTATCTGCGAAGAAAAAAGCAGCGGCATAGACAAGGTAGTCGCTTTTGCGGAAGCATTTCAACTTCCCGCACCTGACTTTCGTACCGGTGAACAGCATACCAGCGTAGTTCTTTTCGCCCATAAAGATTTTGACGACATGGACCGCAAAGAAAGAGTCCGGGCTTGTTACCAGCACGCTTGCCTGCTGTATGTGAGCAACCAGAAAATGACCAATCAGAGCCTGCGAGAACGATTCAAGCTGCCGGAGCACAAGGCCGAAGCAATTTCGCGCATTATTTCCGACACCGTAAATGACGGAAAAATCAAGCTGGACGACCCTGAAAATCGTTCAAGACGCTATGCCAAATACATTCCTTTCTGGGGGTAGCCTTATTTGTTCGCAAACAGGAACAGGGAGCCCCAACTGAGAGATATTGTGTAAAGACAACGAATTCCCATTTAGACGCAAATCGAAACTTTATTTTTGAGGTTATGCCGTGGCTCTTCACCCCGATTTTCCCGATTCTCCCCATGCTGTTCTTGAACCCACCATTCGTTGGTTTCCTGCCGATGAAGCTTTGCGCGATACCAGCATGGAAAAGCTTATGCCTCCCTTGGTGGCTGCCCTGCGGCGTAAAGTGCAAGAGTTTCGGGATTCCGGCTATGTTGGGGCGGCTGAGACAAGCAAAAGCTTGCTCAACTGGTGGTTTAAAGAACCACATCTGATGCCGCAAATGGATGGCTCGGCAGCGGAATTTGCCTACTTTTTTGCACAGCGCGAAGCTTTGGAAACTATCGTCTATCTTTATGACGTTGTTGGGGCACGCGACAAGTATGATCTGATGCGCTTTGACAGCTCCGGTTTTGTCTCTGCCAGCATGTTTGACGAAAACTGGTTGCGCCTTGTTATTAAAATGGCCACAGGCAGCGGCAAAACAAAGGTCATGAGCCTTGCCCTGGCATGGAGTTATTTTCACAAAATGTACGAGCCGGGTTCTGAACTGGCCCGCAATTTTTTGCTGATTGCCCCCAATATAATCGTCCTTGATAGAATTTATAAGGACTTTCAGGGGTTGCGCATCTTTTTTGATGATCCTGTTTTGCCGGATAACGGCTATGACGGACGCAATTGGCGTGATGATTTTCAACTTACTCTGCACAAACAAGACGAAGTGCGGGTATCACATTCCACCGGCAATATTTTTCTGACCAATATTCATCGGGTTTATGCCAGCAATGACGTGCTTCCGTCTCCCGACGATGAAAACACAATGGATTACTTTCTTGGAAAGCGTCCTGTTGGTGCAACAACAGACTCCAAGGTAGACTTGGGCATGATAGTCCGGGATATTGACGAGCTGATGGTCCTCAATGACGAGGCACACCATATTCATGACGCATCGCTCGCCTGGTTCAAGTCTATTGAAGATATCCACAACCGCTTGTTGCAGAAAGGGGGCGCATTGAGTTTACAACTGGATGTGACAGCCACCCCCAAACACAATAATGGAGCCATTTTTGTGCAGACGGTGGCAGACTATCCTCTGGTCGAAGCGATTTACCAGAATGTTGTGAAGCATCCTGTGCTGCCGGATGCCCCCAGCCGTGCCAAACTGGCAGAAAGGCAAAGTGCCAAGTATACGGAAAAATACGCCGATTACATTGATCTTGGGGTCATCGAATGGCGTAAAGCATATGAGGAGCATCAAAAACTCGGCAAAAAAGCCGTGTTATTTGTCATGACAGACGATACGCGCAATTGCGATGATGTAGCCGAGTATCTTGAAGCCCATTACCCTGACCTGAAAGGCGGTGTTCTGGTCATCCATACTAAGAATAATGGGGAAATTTCCGAGGCTGCTTCCGGAAAAGCCAAGGAAGAGCTTGAGGCGTTGCGTAAACAGTCAAACCAGATTGATGATGACACGAGCCCCTACAAGGCGATTGTATCCGTTCTTATGCTCAAAGAAGGCTGGGACGTGCGCAATGTCACTACAATTGTCGGTTTACGGGCCTATTCAGCTAAAAGCAATATATTGCCGGAACAAACCCTTGGGCGCGGATTACGCAAAATGTATCGCGGCAGTCTTGAGGAATATGTCAGTGTTGTTGGCACAGATGCTTTTATGGAATTTGTCGAATCCATTCAGGCAGAGGGTGTGGAGTTGGAGCGCAAAGCAATGGGCGAGGGAACAAAGCCTAAGACTCCTATGGTTGTGGAGGTTGATAGCCAGAATGCTCAAAAGGACATAGACGCCCTGGACATCGAAATCCCGCTCATGACTCCGCGCGTGTATAGGGAATACAAGAATCTTGCCGATCTGAACGTAACGGCACTAGCGCTTGATAAAATAGACTACAGACAGTTTTCTGAAGAAGAACAACGAGAGATTGTCTTCAAAGATATCACCACCGGTGAGGTAACACATACAACCATCCTCGACACAGCAGGCATAGCCGATTACCGTAGCGTCCTTGGGTACTTTACACAAACGATTATGAAGGAGCTGCGCCTGTTCAGCGGGTATGATATTTTGTATGGCAAAGTGAAACAGTTGGTCAGGGACGAACTGTTTACGCAGGTGGTGGACCTGGAGCACCCCAACACGTTACGAAACCTTTCTGAGTTGGAAGCGACCAAAACTATTATCGAAACGCTCAAAAAAGCTATTAACGCGTTGACAGTAACAGATAGAGGGGATGCGGAAATAAGGGACACCATCAAGCTCAGAAAAACCCGGCCATTCATGGTAAAAGAGCAGGCTAGCCTGATACCACAAAAAAGTATTTTTAACCGAATTATCGGTGATAGCCATTTTGAATTGCTTTTTGCAAGCTTTCTGGAGAAATGCTCAGATATCAGCTCATACGCTAAGAATTACTTTGCCGTTAATTTCAAGTTGGACTATGTCAACGCCGATGGTGATATTTCAAATTATTATCCCGACTTTATCGTGAAGCTGGCCGACAATAGAATTGTCATAGTGGAAACAAAGGGCTTAGAAGACCTGGACGTGCCGTTGAAAATGGCCCGTCTGCACCAGTGGTGTGAAGATATTAATAGAATACAGATAGATGTTGTATTTGATTTTATCTTTGTAGATCAGGAGGGCTTTGAAAAATATAATCCGAAAAATTTTCAGGAACTCGTAAAGGCTTTTAAGGAATACAAATAATGCCAGCGCAAGACGCGTGAAAGCTATTTCTGCATATTCGTCTTTTCTCTCCACCTACATCCAACCGTACCCACATACTTTGTTGGTAGGAATGTTGGTAGAATATTCACAAAAATATTTTTTATATTGTAATATTAGTATGTTGCTTAAATAAAACCACTCTGAACCAGAACGGCGTGGAATTGTCCGTCATCAGCACGGCCAGCGGCCTGGAATCCGGAGGATAGAACGGGCACGGGTTTATCGGAGAGCCCGTCCAGACCGAAGACAGCGGCAGCAAATCCGCCAGATTCAGGGTATTGACCATCGGGCGGCGCAAGTTTGCGTAGCTGTTGCCCGGATGTGTGCCGAGCCAGGCTTCCAGGGCGTTTACCGACTCGATCCGGCAGCTGAAGCCGAGTGTCTGCACCGTGCGCCGTAAATCCCTGGCCCAATCCTGCAAACGCTCCTGGTTTTCGTGCATCAGCACTATGCAGGAAGTCAGATAGCCCGCGCTGACGTAGCCTCCCTGGACTTCCGTAAGCGCGGTTTCCGCGTCTTCGGCCATGAGCAGGGCATCCCGGTTGGCGCGGGCGTTAGGGTTGTTGAAGAACTGATCCAGAAAGCGGTAGACCTGCTGCCGCCAGCCCTTGCGGTAGGAGTTGATTTCCTTGGCCGCGTCATACTGATCCAGGCAGATGAAGCGGCTGGAAAAGCGGTACTCCAGTCCCAGCGCATCCAGATCGCGGAGCATGGCCGGGTAGGATTCCTGCGGCAGGCCGTCCAGGGCGATCACAGCCAGATGCCGGTTGCCCAGGCGCGGGATGATGCCGCCCACCAGGTCGTCACTCCCCAGCAAAGCGTCCAGATACATGGGCGTTTTCGGCACCAGCATGGGCTGAAGCTCGCCGCTCACGCAATGCTGGATGTGCGAGAGCAAATCCGATTGCAGCCAGTCTTCACTGTCCGCATCCGGCATGGAGTATTCCAGCAGCCGATCCATATAGAGGACAGCGGAGAGCGCGTCTTCCAGTTCTTCCAGCATGTTCTGGAAGTAGATCAGCGCCTTTTCCAGAGCGCCGGACGTGGCCACGACCGCCTGTGCCTTCCCGGCCAGTTTGGCCGCCTGGAGGTTCGGCTTGTAAGTGACAGTCAGAATGGCGTTGGTGCTGAAGCACCTGTTGCCACTGAAAAACTCCCGGCGCTCTTCATCAATGAGCAGCGTCACCGGATCAGGGAAATTCCCCTTGTCCGGCGTGGGGTAGGCGCTGTGTGAACTGCGTATGGCGTCCACATGCAGCATCCAGCCGCTTCCCAGGAGTTTGACCGCATTATTGAACCGGCTGGATACCGTGGAAAGGTCTTTTTCCGTGGAACTGGCCGTATCCTGGCCCCGAATCTCCCAGCCAGCCATGAACGAGCCGTCTTTGTTCAGAATCACGCCGGGTTCCACCAGCACCGCATAGGGCAGCAAGTCCGGCAGGCCTTTGGTCTTGGTGCGGTAGTCGATGAGCTTCAGCATTTAAAACCTCCCATCGCCCGCCACCGGCCAGGCTTGGCCGGGTAAAATTCCTGCTGCTTGATGTGCCGCAGCCAGACGCGGCTCATGATCGGATCGGCCTTGGCCATGCGCCGGAGTGCAAAGACCGAGGCGATCCAGAACATAATGGCCGACACGATGGAAACCGTCGTCAGCCCGCCCACGCCCACCA
>OGXN01001551.1_pt1 | contig 21325 bp, 21 predicted proteins | sample 1576281 | NCBI WGS metagenome assembly OGXN01 (sample SAMEA3541494, study PRJEB24748) | human gut metagenome | biome: human gut; feature: human-associated habitat; material: faeces | place: China | collected 2012
ATCGCTACAAGTCCTGCCATACTGCATAAAAGATATACCACTTTTTGCTTTGTGAAAGCTTCATGATATAAAAACCAAGATGCAAATGCAATCATCAATGGCGCACTGTAATAGACAATGGTCGCATTGGAAATACTGGTATAGCGATAGCTTTCAAATAGAAAAATCCAGTTACAGCCTAAAAAACATGCGGATAATAGGATATATTTCCATTCCCCTTTGTTAATGTTTATTTTCTTTCTACGACTTAGTAGGATCAATCCTAGAATCATGGCGCCAATACAGGTTCGTATAAGCGCAAGTAGTGCACTAGGCAGTTGTGCATTTCGTACAAATAAACCAATGGTCCCAAAGATGAACATCGCTAAAAGATTATAAAATAAATACATCAGGACTCCCAGGCGATTTTATCCAAAGCATGGTATACGATATATTCTGCATAGGTATCCATCGACCAATAGGCATCTAATTGTTCTCTGATTACTTTGGCATCTGCTTCATCACATTGTGATAATTCACGATATTTTTCTACAGCATCCATACCATAGGAGATATCCAGATCCTGATAGTTATAATCTGAGAAAATCGGTACTAACGTTTTTAAAGAGTAAAAGCCTGCCATACGATTATCATAGACATTTCCAGTAGAAAACGGTAAAGATAAATCTACCATTCTCTCCCAAATACTTTCTAGTTGTGATGCATATTGTGGAAACTGTTCTGCCAGTTGTTTTAATCGAAGTTTTTCTGCACCTTCCATGTTGTATACCAATATGGTACCTGTTGCTGGTACATGTTTGAGTAAGGATTCTATAAAAGCAATACGACAATCGCCTGTTTCAATGAAACAATGATGTGTCAAATCTTTTTGATTGGCCTGTTCCACATGTAAAGAATATTCAAAGCATACAACATCAAAAGGCTTTAAGCCCTTATAAGGTGGATATGCATAGGTTTCCCATTCAAAATCAAGATAGCTGATTGGATAATGAATATGTTCCTTCAACCAGCAGCGAAGTGCTGCCTGATCCACATATCGGCCATATTTCGCGGCCATAATCTGAGCATATTGATGTCTGGTACCCTCTATTCGTTCTACATCCACATCTTTGATATCCTCAATGCCTTCCTCTTTCATAGCATATTTATGACAAGATTGTACAAGATTCAAGATACTGGTATGATCTGGTTTCTCTGGAAAACACTCATCAAAATAAGGACATTTTACACCACGTGTACAGGCATTACTTCGTACGATGGCTACATCTTCTCTAGCTTCACAACTGCGTAAATCTTCCAATAATGGCAAGATATCACGACGATGTGAGGCAATTAAATCTTTGATTAATTTTCCTTCATGATTTTTACTGTTATATAAATGCTCTGTAATGATGAGTAATGCTCTTACATCAAGCTGTTCCCCACGTACATAATCAGGATTTAAATGAATGACATAGACTTCATCAATAAATATTCCTAGTAATTCCAATACAGATAATGTATCTGCCATTTTCTGTGCTTCTCCCTCTTTTGGATAGCAGCTGGAATATGTAAAATATACGATACGTTTTCCATCTTCTTGATACATAATAGGAATCTTCACACGTAAATCTTCATGAGCAAAGCGAGCATTCAATAGCCATGCATGGGTAGATAAAGCAGCTAAGGCAAGTGCACCATCATCATTGGCAGCCCCTTCAAAAGGATCCTGGATCATCAACAGCTCCTTGCATAACTCTATCATACTCATATTATAATTCACAAATGGAATCATCTGTTTACGTTCTTTTCTTGACAGCCAGAACATTCGCTGGCATCGTTCATACTTCTTAAAATCGGTTACATGATACACGTTTTATCACTTCTCTTTCTTATTGATTATATCAGAAAATGCGGTATTGTTATAGTTTTCCATCATATCCTGTAAAATTTTTGTGATATCTTCACATATTTCTTTTGGCTCTATGACCTTACATTGTGCGCCTAATGACAATAAAAAGCTGATGATTTCCATTTTTCCTTCCATAATTGTATGATAATGCAAGGTGTGATCATCAATCCATTCCATTTCCGGATGTAGTCCAACCTGTTTTTCTGACATCAGTAATGCTGTTTCATGATATAACATTAAATCTAATTCATATACTTCATCCTGAATCAGACCAATATTTCCTACATGCTCCTTGATTTTAAAGTTGACATCTCTTGTGAATACTGTATCCGTGATGACAACATTGCGCATTCGTTTATCACTGAATTTATAATTACGAAAATCTTTGGCTTTCATAGAATATGCCAGACAATAATAGCTTCCTTTATAGTTTAATATTTCATATGGATGAATCATGATTCTTTCAAACTGTTTGGCATGCATGCTTTTATAATCTAGTGCTATCGCAAGGGAATGTTGTTTTGCGCTTTCGCACAGATCCATCATTTTTAATATTTCTTTAGAAACCACTGGTTTACTGTCATTTAAATACATGCCCCCATTTGTTTCACTTAATGAAGAGCTTGCTAAGATTTTATCCATTGCCAGACGATAATCTTCATATAAATAAAAATCCGGATGTACTTTTAAATACGTCAGGGCATCAGATAATGCTTTTTTCTCTTTCGCTGTAAATCCCTGCATAGGCAAAAGGGTACCTCCATCCAGAGCGTACCCGCCATATTTTCCACTTGTTGTGATAATATCATATCCCGCTGCTTCCAGCTCTTTTCGATACTCTATGATGTTTCTTGGATTCACATCCAGTTCTTTTGCCAGTTCTTCTTTACGCATAAACCCTCTGGCCGCAAGTAATTTCAACATTTCAATGCAATAAGCACTACGATTCATAAGCAATCCTTTCTATTGATGTAACAAAGGCTGATAATCTAGTGGTGCGTAACGATCTGGATAGAAACCAAAAGCGATGTTCATATATTCGTACTTTGGTACAGCACCATGCTTCGTTAATAAAGGTACCATACTGCTGATTCCACGATCCTGAGCGAATGCCAGCGCACTGTCAATTTGTGATGCGCCATAGGCAATCAATAGGTTGACCATTTTCTTATTGCGTGTATAAACTGCATGATGTAATATTGGATATCCATTAAAGATCCAGTTGGCATCTGCGCCAAAGTCTAACAGCTCCTCTGCACGCTCCACATCTTTTTCCCAAACAGCATTTAATAATTCCCTTGCTAATCTACGTTCATTGATCATAAAATTCATCCTTTCCTTTTGATGACTCTATGATATACCATATTGTTACATCATTTATGTAAGAATGCAATATTTTTTAAATTTTTTTCTTATATTCCCATGAATGATGAAAAGCTATGGAAAAACACCATAGCTTTCTTTTAATATTTTTCTAACAATAGAAAATCCGCAATATGCATCGTATGAATACCTTCATAGTTTCCTTTAGCCCATGTATCTGTACGCAAAACATACTTTGGATAATTATCATGAATTTCTAAAAGATTTCCATATTCTCTTTCCTGTGTAGTTTTTTGACTTATCTCCTGCGTGATTTGGATATACACTTTCTCGTTACGTTTTATTGCCACAAAATCAATTTCAGCTGTATCTATTTTTCCAACATAAACATCATAACCATTACGCCTTAATTCTAAATAAACGATATTCTCTAGCATATTAGAAAAAGAATCCATGCGATATCCTAATACACTATATTGGAATGCAGGATCCGCAAGATAAAACTTTTCCTGCGTTTTTAATATTTCTTTTCCTTTGATGTCATATCTAGCACAACGTTGTATAATATATGCATTTTCCAAACATTTTAAATATTCATAAATCGTTTCCACATGAATACTTCTGTTCTGACTTTTTAAATACTTAGAGATATTGCTGACAGAAAATGTATTTCCTACGTTATCAAACACATATTTGACAATACGTTCTAATTGATCAACCTTTCGTATCTGTGCTCTTTTCACAATATCTGAAAAAATAGTTGAATTATATATATCTTTGACAATCGCATAACGTTCTTCATCATCCATGGTATATAAGTGAGTCGCTGGAAATCCACCAGCTGTTACATAAGATAAGAATTCCTTATATATATCTTCTAATGCTCGATATTGTTTTGTGAATGTTAAATACTCACGAAAAGATAGAGGATAGATATGAAAAGAAATATACCTGCCTGTCAGATATGTAGCAATTTCAGATGACATCATCCTCGAATTTGAACCAGTCACATAGATATCTGTATCAAAATCAATCATAAGGGAATTAACTACCTTTTCCCAATCTTGTACTTCCTGTATCTCGTCGAAAAACAAATACACACGATTTTTTGATTTTTTCAATTTTTCACTCAGCATTTCATAAAGAGCACGAGAATTTTTCATATTTTCATATTGTAGACTATCAAAATTATAGTGTAAAATACGCTCTTCTTGAATTCCTTTTTGGCGTAATTGTTCTTTTATCATCAACATGATTGTTAATTTTCCACTTCTTCTCACTCCAGTTAATATTTTTACGAATGGTTTATCCATATATTTCATGATTTCATTCACATATTGTGGTCTTTCAATCATAAATATCACCTCATATTACAATATAACATATTTTAGCGTATAAATTTAGATAGTTTATCTGATTATACCCGTATAAGCAAAAAGATCTGTGAATTACACAGACCTTATGCTTTTTCAATATATTCTACAATCTTATCTCCCATTTCATCACAGAACAGCTTTGTTTTACCCTCTTCCATGATATCTCCTGTACGATAGCCATCAGATAATACATCTGCGACAGCTTTTTCGATGACCGCATTTTCTTCATCCATATCAAATGCATATTTCAACATCATCCCAGCTGCCAGAATGGTACCAATTGGATTAGCGATATTTTGTCCTGCGATATCTGGTGCAGAACCATGGATTGGTTCATACATACCACGTTTACTTTCGCCTAATGAAGCACTTGGTATCAAACCGATACTTCCTGTAATCATACTAGCTTCATCACTTAAGATATCCCCAAACATATTTTCTGTGACGATCACATCAAACTGGGCAGGATTTTTAACAATCTGCATGGCTGTATTATCAACTAACATATCCTGTAATTCTACATCTGGATATTCTTTCGCTACTTCATGCATAACTTTACGCCATAAACGGCTGGTATCTAATACATTTGCTTTATCAACGGAAATCACTTTGTGATTACGTTTTCTGGCTGTTTGAAACGCGGTGTGGGCAATGCGTTTGATTTCATGTTCATAGTAACACATGTTATCCGTTGCATATAATTCACCATTTACTTCATATGTTTTCTTTTCGCCAAAATATACACCGCCGGTTAATTCACGTACGACCATAAAATCAATACCGTTTTCTACAATATCTGTACGAAGTGGTGAAGCTGCTGCCAGCTGAGGAAAAATCTTAGCTGGTCGTAAATTGGCATATAATCCCATTTCTTTACGGATACCCAACAAGGCTTTTTCTGGTCGGATGCTTGGATCTACATTATCCCATTTTGGGCCACCTACTGCCCCTAACAAGACAGAATCACTGTCTAAACAAGCCTGTAAGCTTTCTTCTGGAAGTGATTTTCCATACTTGTCAATGGCGCATCCTCCTGCACATACCTCTGTATACGTAAATGCGTGCTGATATTTTTTTTCAATTGCCTTTAAGACTTTGACTGCCTCTTTTACAATTTCTGGTCCTATGCCATCTCCTGGGATGACTGCGATATTTTTTTTCATTCCTTGTTCCCCTTTCGTATAGCGTTCATTAAGCCGTTTTGTTTCATAATATTCTGAATGAATGGTGGGAAAGGTTCTGCCTTGTATGTTTCATCTTTTGTAATATTATAAATTTCTCCCGTATCAAAATTAATTTCTACTTCATCCCCATTTTCGATTGCATTACTGGCATCTTCACATTCCAGAATTGGTAATCCGATATTTATGGAATTACGATAGAAGATACGTGCAAAGCTTTTCGCAATGACACAGCTGATGCCACATGTTTTAATGGCAAGTGGCGCATGTTCTCTGGAAGAACCACAGCCAAAATTCCATCCTGCTACGATGATATCATCGGTTTTAATTTTATTCACAAAGTCCGCATCGATATCACACATACAATGACTTGCCAACTCTTTTGGATCACTGGTATTCAGATATCTTGCGGGAATGATAACATCTGTATCAACGTTATCCTGATATTTATGTGCATTTCCTTTAGTTTTCATCTTGTGACCTCCCTAATCCTGTGGTGCAGCAATCTTGCCTGCAATGGCACTGGCGGCTGCGACTGCTGGACTTGCCAGATAGACTTCTGATTCTACATGTCCCATACGTCCAACAAAGTTACGGTTGGTTGTGGCAACACATCGTTCCCCTTCCGCAAGGATTCCCATATATCCACCTAAACATGGTCCACATGTTGGTGTAGATACGACACATCCTGCGTCAATGAAGATTTCCATCCATCCCTGTTTGATACATTCTTTATAAATGCTTTGAGTTGCTGGGATAATGATGGCACGTACACCTTTGGCAACGTGTTTGCCTTTTAATATTTCGGCGGCAGTCTGCATATCAGACAAACGACCGTTCGTACAAGAACCAATGACAACCTGATCAATTTTTACTTCATCGATTTCATCAATGGTTTTGGTGTTTTCTGGTAGATGTGGGAAAGCTATCGTTGGTTTAATTTGTGATAAGTCAATGTGATATTCATTGACATATTGTGCATCTGGATCTGCCTTATAGGTTTGATAAGGGCGATGAACACGATCTTTGACATAGGCTTCAGTGATTTCATCTACTTCAAAGATACCATTTTTTGCGCCGGCTTCAATTGCCATATTTGCCATACATAAACGATCATCCATGGAAAGAGATGCAAGACCAACACCGCTGAATTCCATTGATTTATAAAGTGCACCATCCACACCGATCATGCCAATGATATGTAAAATAACATCCTTGCCACTCACGTGTTTATTTAATTTCCCTCTTAAATCAAATTTAATAGCTTCTGGTACTTTAAACCAGCATTTGCCAGTTGCCATACCTGCTGCCATATCGGTACTTCCAACACCAGTAGAGAAAGCGCCTAATGCACCATACGTACAGGTGTGGGAATCCGCCCCAATAATACATTCACCAGGGCCTACGATGCCTTTTTCAGGCAGTAAAGCATGTTCAATACCCATTTCCCCTACATCATAAAAATGTTCAATATTTTTCGCATAAGCGAATGTTCTACAGGCTTTGCACTGTTGTGCTGCCTTGATATCCTTGTTTGGTGCGAAATGATCCATAACCATTGTTACCTTGCCAGGATCAAATACCTGATCAAAACCATATTTTTCAAATTCTTTGATAGCGACAGGAGATGTAATATCATTGCCAAGTATCATGTCCAGATTTGCTTCAATCAGCTGTCCGGCACTTACACTTTCAAGTCCTGCATGCGCCGCTAAGATTTTTTGTGTCATTGTCATTCCCATAAAATTATGCCTCCTCACTGGCTCTTCTTTGTGATACGGCACGGTTTAATGCCGCAAACAGAGCTTTCACACTGGATGTAATGATATCCTCATGGATACCTACACCCCATTGATCAATATTTCTACAATCGTTGATTTTTACATAAGATACTGCTTTTGATGTGGAGCCTTTGCTTAATGAGTGCTCCTTATAATCCATGATATCAAAGGATACCTGTAAGTTATCACGTAATGCGTTGCTGATGGCATCCAAACGTCCATTTCCTTTACCAGTAATGGTTTGTTCGATACCATCTGCTATGACATTTATATCACAGATATAATTTTCACCATCTCGTTTGAAATGGAAATCCTGCATTTCAAATGGCGCATTGACATTACGATATTCCTTCTCAAACAGATCCTTTACTTCATTTGGCAACAGTTCTTTATGTTGTTTATCTGATATATCTTTCATAAAGTAGCCGATTTCCTCACGCATTTCATTTGGTAATTCATATCCATAGTATTCTTCTAACATGAAGGCAACCCCGCCTTTGCCAGATTGTGAATTGATGCGGATGACATCGGTTTCATATACACGTCCAACATCTCTTGGATCGATTGGTAAATATGGTACGGTCCAGTGTTGTGGATCATGTGCATCACGATAATGCATGCCTTTGGCAATGGCATCCTGATGAGAACCACTAAATGCCGCAAATACCAGTTGTCCAGCATATGGCTGACGCATACCAACCTTCATTCTTGTGACATTTTCATATACTTCTACAATATGAGGCATATCGTGGAAATCTAACTGTGGATCAACTCCCATAGAATACATATTCATCGCAAGTGTTATGATATCCACATTTCCTGTACGTTCTCCATTTCCAAACAGTGTTCCTTCAATACGATCTGCCCCAGCTAATATACCAAGCTCTGTATCCGCAACGCCACAGCCACGATCATTATGTGGATGTAAAGATACGATGACGTTTTCACGATAATTCATATGCTTGCACATATACTCAATCTGGCTTGCGTAAACATGTGGCATGGATAATTCCACAGTGACGGGCAGGTTGATGATGACCTTTTTATCAGCTGTTGGTTTCCATATATCTAATACAGCATTACATACATCTAATGCATAATCAATTTCTGTACCAGTAAAACTTTCTGGCGAATATTCAAAGCGATAATTTCCGCCATCTTCTTCACTTAATTGTTTCAACAGCTTCGCACCTTCGACTGCGATATTTAATATTTCTTCCTTAGACTTTTTGAATACCTGTTCCCTTTGCGCAAAAGATGTAGAATTGTATAGATGAATCACTGCATTTTTCGCACCCTTAACGGCTTCAAATGTCTTTCGGATAATATGTTCTCTTGCCTGTGTTAAGACCTGTACTGTGACATCATCTGGTATCATATCTTCTTCAATCAAAGTACGTAAGAATTCATATTCTGTTTCTGAAGCAGCTGGAAAGCCTACTTCAATTTCTTTAAAGCCTACATCTACCAATAATTTAAAGAATTCAATTTTTTCTTCCAGACTCATCGGAATGATCAAGGATTGATTTCCATCACGTAAGTCTACGGAACACCATGCTGGTGCTTTCTCTATATATTCTTTCTGTGTCCAATCCATGCAGTTTTCCGGTGGCATGTAATATTGGCGCTTATACTTTTCATAACCTTTCATTTGTTCTCCCTTACCTTTCTTATCTTAAACAAAAAAGCTTTCGCCTCTAAAAAAACTCATAGAGACGAAAGCTTATACTTCAGCGGTACCACTCTGATTGATGATAAAAAAATCATCCTCTCACATATCCTACGAATATGTTCTCGCTTGATAACGGACGAGTAGCCGATGACGTTTACTTGCGAAAGCTTTCAGGTCATAGCTCACGGGTGAGTCGATTTCTTTGTCCACATGCCTTTCACCAACCGGCAATTCTCTACGCTGCAACATCCAAAATCTGATCCCGATCTTTGCTTTTTGCTGTTGTTATTAGAATAATGCAATTTCTGAAAATTGTCAACCCATTTATGAAATTTATTCAAATTTTATTTCTGAAAATTTCTTACATTTGAATGTACCTGCAAATTATCCGCAAAATAAGCAATCACTTCTTGAGGTGTTGGTTTATCCTGTGCGTGAGGAATTTTTCTCCATTGTTCTCTTATAGAGGCATCTTCATGATCATATGCACAATCTATGGCTACACACATATCCTGATAGACCTCTTCTTCCCTGCGGTTTTCATCTTTAGCGATGATATTTACAATCTGCTGCATGATAACATCTTCCATTCGGTTATCTCCTTTCTATTATATTTATACCTTATATCGTATATTAATACCTTTCACGGTACACGATACTATTATATCGCATTTTACTTGTTATAATGTAGAAAATTAAGAAAAAAGGTGAACAAATATATGCTGACATTTTACAAATTATTTGATTTAATGAATCGAAAAGATATTAATAAAACAGAACTTAGAAGAGGCGCAAAGATTTCAAATAGTACGATGAATCGTCTGGTTCATAACGATATCGTACAAACAGATACCATTGAACGTATATGTAAATTCTTGAAATGCCAGCCTGGTGATATCATGGAATATGAAAAGAAAAAAGCCAAGAACGAATAGTTTCTTGGCTTTCTTTTGCTCTATCCACATGAGGAGGGTTGGGAGTAGAGGATGAGCTTATTTTACAGAACCGATCATACCTTTAACAAATTGTTTCTGCATCACGAAGAAGATGATTGCTGTAAGTAAGGTTCAAATAACGATTGCACACATGAATATATCAGGATATAGCTCTTCCTACATTCATATTTTTCATGCTTTGATAATTCACGACATCTTTTGATAACTATTTTAGTGCTTTAATGTAAGCGATATGAGATTTTAGTAAGTCCTAGTAGTCATTCTTATAAATAAAAGCACACGATTTGTGTGCTAGTTCTCTTTATAATATACTCTTGTTTCATATGGGCGAAGAACTATGGTTTCTTCCATATCAGCATGTGGATAATTGCTTAATATTTCTTTATACCCTGTTTCTGATAACTGTACCTTAGTTTCTGTATCATAGAAATTATTTAATACGATCATAGAAGTATTCTCATATACCCTTTTATAAGCAAAGACACTTGTGTGCTCAGGAAGTAATGGCTCATAACTTCCTTTCGCAATGATTGGATATGCTTTACGTAAACGAATCAGTTCACGATAGTATTCTAAGATGCTTCCTTCCTTATGAATTTGATTCTCTACATTGATTTCCTTGTAATTGTAAATGATCTGAAGCCATGGAGTCCCTTTGGTAAATCCGGCTTGTGCTTCTTGATTCCATTGCATTGGGGTACGTGAATTATCACGGCTTCTTTCCTGTAAGATATGATAGATTTCCTTTTCCTCTTTTCCTTCTGCTTTTAAGATATTGAAATAATTGATACTTTCTACATCTCGGTATTCATGGATATTCGTAAAATACGCATTGGTCATGCCAATTTCTTCTCCCTGATAAATATAAGGTGTTCCACGCATCATATGGATAGCTGTCGCAAGCATTTTGGCGCTTTCTACATGGTATTGTTGATCATTTCCAAAGCGTGATACCACACGTGGTTGATCATGATTACACCAAAACAGTGCGTTCCATGCATGATGTTCCTGCATGCCAATCTGCCATGTATCAAACAGCTGTTTTAATTCCATGAAATCAAATGGTTGAAGCTCCCATTTTTGTTTGTTTTTATAGTCTACTTTTAAATGATGAAACTGGAAAACCATGCTTAATTCATGACTGTCTGCACCTGCATATTTCACACAATTATCAAGTGATGTAGAACTCATTTCACCTACCGTGATGATACGTTCATCCTTTCCAAATGTACGCTCGTTGATTTCCTTTAAGAACTCGTGCACATGACGTCCATCCGTATAAAATCTACGTCCATCCCCTTCTTCATCATCTTCAAAATATTCTGGTTTACTGATCAAATTGACAACATCAAAGCGAAATCCATATACCCCTTTATCCATCCAGAATTTTAGAATATCCACGATTTCATCACGGACCTCTGGATTTTCCCAGTTTAAATCTGCCTGTGTTTTATCAAATAAATGTAAATAATATTCATCAAATGCTTCTACATATTCCCAAGCATTCCCACCAAACTTACTGATCCAGTTGGTTGGTGCACTGCCATCTTGTTTCCCTTTACGAAAATAGTAATAGTTTTTATATTTTTCTTCCCCAGCCAATGCTTTTTGAAACCATACATGTTCTGTGGAGGTATGATTGAATACCATATCCAGCATGATATCAATGTTTCTTTTCTTTGCTTCTTTGATCAGGTTTTCAAAGATTTCCATCGTACCATATCTTGGGTCAATAGCACGATAATCTGCGACATCATATCCATTATCACGCTGAGGTGATGGAAAGAATGGTGTCATCCAGATGTAATCTACACCTAAATATTGTAAATAATCCAGTTTCTCAATGATTCCCTGTAAATCGCCCAGGCCATCATTGTCACTATCATAAAAGCTTTTTGGATATATCTGATATACGACTTTGTTTTCAAAATTCATGTATGTGTCCTCCTAAATAAACGCTATAAATCCTTTTTCATTTTTTGTGATTGTTTCATTTTTCTTGTGTAATTCTACCTTTTCACCACTTGTGAATACCACAGGTGATACTAAAGATTTCCCATGTGAGGTAAGGATATCTTTATTTACCTTAACCAGTACATCCCCTTGTTTTACACGTTGTCCAGCCTTCACTTTCACATCAAAGCCTTCCCCATTTAATTCCACAGTATCCATACCAATGTGAATCAGTATTTCTTTTCCATCATCACTTTTGATGCCATATGCATGCCCTGTAGGAAAGCTCATAACAATTTCACCGCTTACTGGCGCAACAACTTCATCTCCACTTAATTCGATTGCAAATCCATCCCCCATGGCCTTTGATGAGAATGCGGCATCTTCAATCTCTTCTAATGGAAGAATTTTTCCATCCATCGGAGATGCAAATATTTCTGGTTCTGAAGAATGCTGATATCCATTAACCAAGGAGTTCGCTTCTCCAAATAAATCTTCATCACTTAATTTTTTCTTACCAATCACATAGGTTAACGCAAATGGAATGATAATGGCAGCTGCCATGGCTAATGCGAAGAATCCCCAATATTCTGCAAAAATGGATAAGATACCAGGAAGTCCGCCAACACCGATACTTACAGCTTTTACGCCAAAGCCAATGGATAACATTGCCGCAACACTGGAGCCAATCATACCACTGATAAATGGGAACATATATTTTAAGTTGACACCGAATAATGCCGGTTCTGTGACACCTAAATAACAAGAGATACAGGCAGGTATATTAACCTGTTGTGCACGTTCATTCTTTTTCTGTAAAGTGATCATCGCAAGTACCGCACTTCCCTGTGCAATATTGCTTAAGGCAATCATTGGCCATAAAATCGTGTAGCCATATGTGGAAACTAACTGCGTATCAATAGCATTGGTCATATGATGCAGACCTGTGATAACAAGTGGCGCATAAACAAAGCCAAATACACCCGCAAATAACCATTTTACGTTACTGGATAAGCCTGCATAAACAACCTGTGAAATCATATCACCAATTTTCCAGCCAATAGGTCCCACAATCGTGTGAGCAATGATGACTGCAGGAATCAAGGATAAGAAAGGTACCACGATCATAGAAATGGCTTCCGGGCAGTGTTTATGCCAGAATTTTTCTAAATATACTAGTACAAATCCTGCCATCATTGCTGGAATGACCTGTGCCTGATAACCAATCATCTGAATAGAGAAAGAACCAAAATTCCATACTGGAATATCTGCGGCTGCAGTAGAGGCAACAGCATAAGCATTTAATAACTGAGGGGATACTAGTGTAATACCTAAGATGATACCGAGAATTTGTGTTGTGCCCATCTTCTTTGTGATAGACCATACAATACCAACTGGCAAGAAGTGGAATACAGCTTCGCCAATCAACCATAAGAAGGAATCCACACCACTCCAGAATTGAGATATTTCAACTAATGTTTTTGTGCCATCTTCAAATAATTTGATTGCGTCAATGATATTACGAAAGCCTAAAATCAAACCTCCACAGATCAAAGCTGGAATAAGTGGCGCAAAGATTTCACCAAGATTGCCCATCAAACGCTGGATCCATGTCTGGTTAGTTTTCGCTGCCTGTTTTGCGGCATCCTTACTGACACCCTCAATGCCTGATACCGTGATAAATTCATTGTAGAATTCCTGCACGTCATTTCCAATAATGACCTGAAATTGTCCGGATTGTGTAAAGGTTCCTTTTGCACTTGGAATAGTTTCAATCTTTTTTACATCTGCTTTTTTATCATCTATCAATACGAAACGCATTCTTGTGACACAATGTGTTACTGCTGAGATATTTTCTTTTCCGCCTACATATGTTAGTAAATCTGTCGCATCCTTTGTATACTTTGCCATAAAGTTATCTCCTTATCTAATTTATGTACGTACATATTTATTACATCTATACTATAATATGTACGTACATAAATGTCAATAACAAAATAAAAAAAGAGTGAATTTTTTTCCACTCTTAAGAAAATGTATTGGTTCTTCTTGCGAAATCATTAAAGCGAAACTTATCCGGACGATGTCTAGAACGGGTAAACTGAAAGATACGGGTATCCGTTAAATAAGTATAAGAATCCACATTGACCACCATATCATACTCTTTAAGATCTAATAATTGCTTATCATTTTCACTTACTTTCTGACAGGTGATTTCCTTATTTGCATAACCGATTTTCAGATTTAATTCCTTCTCGATATAATCATACAAAGAATGCTCGGCAATTTCTTTTGTGATTCCCGGTACAATCGTCGCATTTAAGAAATCTAGATCCAGGATAATACTCTCCCCATCAATTTTTCTTACTCGTTCAATCATCCATAATTTATCTTTATCAGAAAGATTCATTCTGACTTTCATTTTTTCATCAGGTTTGATCAGTTCACAACAGGTCACAATCGTTTCCACACTGCCATGCATCGTAGAAGCCAGCTCTTTAAAACTGATAACACCACTGACAGGAAATTCATAGCGTGTACGATCCAAGACCACAGAACCTTTACGCTTCGTTTTTTGGATATAGCCATTTTGTGATAACAGCTGCAAAGCTTTGCGTATCGTATCCCTTGAACAAGCATATTCCTCCATCAAATCAAATTCTTTCGGTATCGTTTCTCCTACTGGAAATTCCTCCTGTTCGATTCGATTCAATAAAGACTGATATATTTCTTCATATTTTGCAGCCATAACCATCACCTCGTTAAAATTATAACATGTACGTACAATAGTGTATATAGAAACTTATAATAATGAAAACAAAAAGATTGGTTATCCTTTCACGATAATGAAAATAAAAGATTGCTTATCCTTTCACAATATATGTTCCTAATGAATGTACTTAAATTTGAAAAAGAACGCAAATCGCGTTCTTTCTGATTAATGAATTTCAATAATATCTTCTTCCATTGCTTCTACACTCTGTCCAGCTTTTTTCACAGTAATGCTTTGTCCACTTGTGAAAATAACAGGTGTAATTACAGGTTTTCCCTGACTTGCGATAAAGTCTAAATCAACTTCCATCAATAGATCACCTTGTTTAATTTTCTGACCTTCTTTGATGTGACTTGTAAAACCTTCTCCGTTTAACTCTACGGTATCCATACCAATATGAATTAAAATTTCTGTTCCATCTTTTGCTTCAATTCCAATCGCATGTTTGGTAGGAAACGCTGCTTTGATCACACCGCTGACAGGTGCATAGATTTTTCCAACAGTTGGATCAACCGCAAAGCCATCCCCCATCATTCTTTTCGCAAATACTTCGTCTGGAACATTCTCCAAGTTAAGCAATGTACCAGATACAGGACATGCAAATGTCTCTTTTTTTCTACTAAATAATCCCATTATTTATTCGCTCCTTCCACATCTTTTATCTCTAAAAGTATTATAACATTTTTATAAAAGAAAAACTTCCTTTTTCAGGAAGTTCTTTAAAAGATATTAATCTTCATCTAATTTGGAGAAGAATGTCAGTAAATAAATACCGCAGATGCCGACTAGAATATAAATAATTCTTGTGATAATAGAGCCAGCTCCAAATAAGAAAGATACGAGGTTGAAATCGAATAAACCGATTAATCCCCAGTTGATTGCGCCAATGATCGTGATGACCAAAGCAAGACAGTTCCATACTTTCATATCATTACCTCCTGCAAATAGTATGTCTAATAATTCAAGTCTTATACAATTCTCGCATTTTGTATACGTTTTCATAAAATCCATAGAAACCTTTCTGCATATGCGATATAATACTTTTGGGAGTGGATGATATGATAGATTTAGAAACCCCATTGAAGGGAAAAGGATTAAAGATTGTATTTACAGAAGGTAAAGATCTGCGCATGATGAAAGCGGCGGAAAGATTACGTGATAAAAAACTGCTTGTTCCGGTATTATATGGAAACAGAACTGAATTAGAAAAGCTGGCGGATAGCCATCATATTTGTTTAGATGGAATGATGATATTAGATCCTGATGAATTCCAAGATCATGAAGCTATGGAAAATCGCATGCTGGAATTACGTAAAGGTAAAGCGGATCGTGCTACAGTTAAAACATGGATGAAGAAAGATGCTTATTTTTGTACCATGTATGTGGAAATGGGATATGCTGATGGACTATTAGGTGGTTCTACCAACTCTACAGCTGATACTTTACGTCCAATTATGCGTTTGGTAAAAACCAGTCCGGGCAATTCTATTGTTTCCAGTTGTTTTCTTATGTGTAAACAAGAAAAAGAATACATATTTGCGGATTGTTCATTGAATATCAAGCCAAATGTGGATGAGTTGGTAGAAATCACTTTACAGTCTGCGCAAAGTGCGAAAACTTTTGGGATGAAGCCAAGGGTTGCCTTATTGTCCTATTCTACTTATGGTTCTGGCCATGGAGAAGATGTAGATATGGTCAAAGAGGTTGCTACCCGTTTAAAGCGGTTACCACTAGATTATGAGGTAGATGGAGAGTTACAGGTAGATTGTGCACTGAATAAAGATGTTGCGATGTTAAAGGCTCCAGACAGTAAGGTTGGCGGTTGTGCCAATGTATTAATCTTTCCTGATTTAAATGCGGCCAATATCGGTTATAAGCTGGTGGCGAATCTAGGAGGTTATGAAGCCTATGGACCAATTCTTCAAGGGGTGCGTCTTCCAATGAATGATTTATCAAGAAGTGCCACCATTGATGAAATCTATACCATGGCTTTGATTACGGCTATGCAAAAACTAAATTTAAATAGATAAATGGGATGTGTGATTTACACATCCTTTTGTAATAAATGGAATGAAAAATGCTACAACAAACATTAATTTCTATGGTAAAATAATGAAAAAGGAGATTTTTATGCAATTTATAACTCCCTCATTACAATCCAGAATTTTTTCAGCAACTAGTGCCCATATCTATATCCGGCCACATATCCTGCTTCAGCCTTATATTGCGCATTATACCTTGCATATACAAGAAATTGCGAATAAGAATAAAGAGTTGGTTTTAATACCGGATATTGCGGGTTGTATGGTTTTTACGCCTTCATCACATGAATTGGATATACAATTTTGGGGAGCTACAACCAAGACAGTGATTGTGAATAACAATCATCCTCCCCAACGTTTTTTCATTGAATTTAAACCTGGTGGTTCCTTCCCATTCACTGGTATTCCTCAAAAAGAATTGTTAAATCAACAGGTAGACATGCATCAAATACTGCCTGAGTGGAAATACAAGATACAGGAATTTTGGTTTTCTACGACATGTATTTATGACTTTTTAGGGTTGTTAGAGCATTTTTTATTATCAAAACTACATCATAATGAATCACCTAATTTTTTAAATCAGCTATCCATTTGTTTAAGAGAACATAAAGGACTGGATGAAATATGTGCCTTTTCTGATCGTCATCTACATCGTATCTTACAAAATCAGGTAGGTACTGGTATCAAGGTTTATCAGCGTTTGATACGTATGAATCAGGCGTTAGATTTCATACAGAATCCATCCCTGTCATTAACGCAGATTGCATATTTTTGCGGATATTATGATCAATCTCATTTCATCCATGACTTTAAACAGGTATGTGGTGTGACTCCTGGTGTTTATCGTAAACAAATGTCTGATTTTTACAATGAATCCTTTAAATTTTAGGATATGATAAAGATCGATTAGGAGGTGTGGTCATGAGTTGTAGTATGGAGTTTGTACAATATGTATGTGAGCAGTTACAAGGCTGCGGGGATATCACTTATCGTCGTATGTTTGGTGAATTTGGTTTTTATGTGGATGGTGTTTATATTGGTGCTGCTTGTGATAATCAATTGTTTATCAAAGTGACAGATGCTGGTAAAAAAATGATAAAAGATCCTGTTTATGGTGAAATGTATCCAGGCGCAAAGCCATCGTTTCTAATTGAAAATCTTCAGGATAAGGAATTACTGGAAAAACTAGTCCTTGCGACAAGGAATGCTTTAGTGAAAAAGAAAAAAGTCTGAGAATCATTCAATTGTTCTCAGACTTCTTTTATATGATTGCATCTTCCAGCAATCCAACTTCCCATTCAATTTTCTTTTGTACTTCAGCTTTACGTTCATCTTTTACTTTTTCTAGCAGATAGATCAATAAACGTTTTAATTCATCCATTGTAAATTCTTCCTCTAAAAACACATCCATGATCATGTTGCATTCATTATCGTATTCTGGTTTTAGATTGCTGTTCACAAGGACAAATAATTTCTCAGCTGTTCTTTCTAAATTTGCCATATGATGTATTCCTTTCTATTTATGATACCATCCATAGTATTCATCATCTTTTTCTTTTGATATTTCTACATTTTCTGTTTCTTTTTCATACAGATAAAAAACTTCTTCCTGATATAATTCCTGGAAATCCTTCCATGGCAATACATAGTGGGCTGCATCGCTATATACATGTAGTTTTTCATTCTTTATTAGAAATCTTGATATAGAGCCATTACTCATAAAGCACAGGACTCTACCTTCTTGAAGGTATGCTTCTACCTGTTCCCAATTGTTTACTTTTTCCATTGTTTCACCTTCTTGTAAACGTATGTATAAAAAAACATCAAATCAATTGATTTGATGTAATCAACAAGCTGGTGCCGACTAGAGGAATTGAACCCCCAACCTACTGATTACAAGTCAGTTGCTCTACCAATTGAGCTAAGTCGGCATCAAAGCTCTAATATAATAACAAACCTGTTAGAAAAATGCAATACTTTTTTGAACTTTTTTATAAATTTTTAGTATACTTTTTTACATTTAATAATCACACTTCATATCTTATTTTGAAAGTTACTTGACTATGGTAATCATAAATAGTTCGACATCCATAACGTATGGAGGAAAAGGTATAATACTGGAAGTTTAGCGTCAATGGCAGTGTAGCAACACCTACCACTATAGGTAATACATTAATTTATACAATATTGGCGATCCCTTCCCTTGGAACAGTGACCATACAGCTTAAGACAACTATTGTCGGCGTGAGTAGTACTTCTTAGAAATCCTTTATTATATATTCACGAGCGATATGGTTATTTTATGAATTGTAAAGAATATGCAAAGGTATATGCTTACACTTATATTGAATTTAGTAGCAATCTAATTATCTTAAAAGAATGGATTACAGCTGGTATGAAGTATCATGTGCTTTAAAACCTAACATATTACGCAAGCGTGATATAACTATAATACACAAGGATGCCTCAATTTTATAATTTATAATAGAGTAGTACTTTTTTCAATAAGCGTTCAAAGAAATGATATATTACAAAGCCTCTTCTGAAGATGAGATCATAAGTATGTCAAGTGGAGTTGCTTTTCACAGAAATATTAGATAAAGACTGTAATACTCTTATCAATCTAAACGCACAGAATTTTAAAAGGCAGCACATAATGTACATTTAAATATACGAGCTCATAAAGAGCTAGACGGTAGAGGTATAAATGTGATTTGCACAGAAAGGAAATTTAAATCCACTAGCTCATATAGAGCTAGACACATCACACAGGCAGCCATTCGTGCCGGTTACAGTATTTAAATCCACTAGCTCATATAGAGCTAGACGGCTATAACAATGATGCAATCGGAGAACATAAAGTATTTAAATCCACTAGCTCATATAGAGCTAGACCAACCATCTTTGACTAATTGATCAGCAAGTTCTTGAATTTAAATCCACTAGCTCATATAGAGCTAGACTTGAGGATCGTCATTGAGGACTTTTATCCATGACTATTTAAATCCACTAGCTCATATAGAGCTAGACATAAAGGCAAACTAGGATAATCAAATGTTTTGCTAATTTAAATCCACTAGCTCATATAGAGCTAGACTCGACAATTGACGTTCGGCATATGACTTTTTTCGAATTTAAATCCACTAGCTCATATAGAGCTAGACTTTTAGCGATATCTGACGGAATCACTTTCTTAAAATTTAAATCCACTAGCTCATATAGAGCTAGACCACTGGCATTGTCCACTAAGATAAATACATTTTACGATTTAAATCCACTAGCTCATATAGAGCTAGACCAAAGAACGAGGAACCTGCCAGAGCATGCACCAGAATTTAAATCCACTAGCTCATATAGAGCTAGACCGTACGATCGATGCTATGGAAAGAGTCAGTGCTATTTAAATCCACTAGCTCATATAGAGCTAGACATAGAAGGCGTGCCAGTGCCATATGACCATCTAACAATTTAAATCCACTAGCTCATATAGAGCTAGACAACCAATGTGCCAAAGTTCTTGTACTACTACGACATTTAAATCCACTAGCTCATATAGAGCTAGACTTCTGTTTCTTCGATCACATGACTTTGAGCATAATATTTAAATCCACTAGCTCATATAGAGCTAGACATATTCAATGGTTTAAATTTCATATAATCAACTCATTTAAATCCACTAGCTCATATAGAGCTAGACGAGCTAAAGCACCAGGATGAAACAAAGATTAAAATTTAAATCCACTAGCTCATATAGAGCTAGACAATCACAGTACCGATAGCCTCAACGATACCACCTAATTTAAATCCACTAGCTCATATAGAGCTAGACTTCTATTACTTCAAACATGACTATGATCGTATCGTATTTAAATCCACTAGCTCATATAGAGCTAGACTATGTAAAATCAAAAGGAATTCATGCAGATGTAATTTAAATCCACTAGCTCATATAGAGCTAGACCTTTACATGTACTCCTCTTTCGTACTCTGCTGAATTTAAATCCACTAGCTCATATAGAGCTAGACGATTAATGATGAGTATGACAAGTACAATGAGGATGATTTAAATCCACTAGCTCATATAGAGCTAGACTTAAATACTAGTGGATATTTCATCGATCAAATAATTTAAATCCACTAGCTCATATAGAGCTAGACCTTATTACTTTGTGAGGTGATGTACATGCCATTAGAAAATTTAAATCCACTAGCTCATATAGAGCTAGACAGCAAGAATGTATTAAATTCAAACCAATGTAACGAATTTTCAAACAATATTTTTTAAAATTAACATCGCTATTTTCAATATGTTACATATCATCCAAAATATAACACATTTTTGCGCGAACCTCCCAGCGATTTCATGGGAGCATCATA
>OGXN01001553.1_pt1 | contig 21314 bp, 18 predicted proteins | sample 1576281 | NCBI WGS metagenome assembly OGXN01 (sample SAMEA3541494, study PRJEB24748) | human gut metagenome | biome: human gut; feature: human-associated habitat; material: faeces | place: China | collected 2012
CCTTCCGACGAACTGATATAATAATACAGGTTTTCAGCCTTCAAACGCATCTGGTAAATGATCAAATAGTTTGCGTAAACCATGGACAAGATAACCAGCTGCAAACCCAGCTACTAAGGCACCTAGAAAACCAGAATTGCCAGCACTGGCAAGTGCACCACCAACAAATCCTACCGCAAGTCCTGGACGATCTGCAATACTCATCGCAATATAACCAGATAGTACTGGAAGCATAAAGTTAAATGCTGTATCACCAGCCGTTTTGAAGAATGCCGCAAGTTCTGTATTTTTACCAAAATTACTTGGATCGATTGTATAATCATCAAACAGGAAGGCAAGTGCAATCAGAATACCACCACCAATAACAAATGGAAGCATATGGGATACACCATTCATTAAATGCTTATATATTTGGCGGCCAACACTTTCTCCACTTTCATCACTCTGTGCTGTAACTGCATGATCACTGTGGTAAATCGGAGCATTGCCTGAGAGTGCCTGATTGATTAATTCTTCTGCTTTATTGATACCATCGGCAACTTTTACCTGAATGACTGGTTTTCCATTAAAACGAGCCATTTCAATATTTTTATCGGCTGCGACAATAATGGCTTCACATTCTTCAATTTCTTTTGCACTAGGTGCATTCTTTGTGCCTCCACTGCCATCTGTTTCTACTTTTATTGTGATTCCCATTTCTTTAGCTTTTTCTTCTAACGCCTCCGCTGCCATATAGGTATGAGCAATTCCTGTAGGACATGCCGTAACTGCTAATAAGCGATAGGTGCCAGTAAAAGTTTTAGAAGCTTCTGCTTTTTGATCTTCTTTTGCGTGTTGTTCTGTTTCCTTTTGATTGATCAATGCTAAGAATTCTTCTTTTGATGCTGCATTGATCAAGCTGTCTTTAAACTGTGTATCCATTAACATGGTAGATAACATTGCAAGGATTTCAAGATGCTCATTTCCACCAGTTTGAGGAACGGCAATCATAAAGAACAATTTAGCCGGCTGTCCATCAAGGGATGCATAATCTACACCATCTTTTACTACCATGGCACTTAATCCACAAGCTGTAACAGCTTCATTCTGGGCATGTGGAATTGCAATGCCTTCACCAATTCCCGTGGTACTTAATGCTTCTCTTGCATATATCCCCTTTTTATATGTTTCCTTATCTGTCAGATTTTTTTGATTGTCCATCAAATCAATTAAGTGTGTGATGGCTTCATCTTTGTCTGATACATTGGCGTTTACATCGACGGATACATCTTTTAATAGGTCCTGAATTTTCATAAAATTTCCTCACTTTCAATTTGTTGATACATTTCTTTGATTTTATCCAATGAGGCAAGGTCTTTACTGAAAGCTGTTGCACTTCCACAGGCACTGCCCAGACGTAATGCTTCTTTATAAGAATGATGCTTTAGATATCCGGCAATAAAACCAGCCACCATACTGTCACCACTGCCAACACTATTGATCAAAGTGCCCAGAGGTGCGCCACATTTGTATATATGTTGATCTTCACTTATCAATAGGGCACCATCTTTTCCTAAAGATACTAATACGTTACAAGCTCCTTGATTTTGTAATTTTTTTGCGTATGTAATAAGGGTTGTTTGATCATGTATCTCTATACCGAAGAGTTCTTCCAATTCACGTTTATTTGGTTTAATCAGAAAAGGATGATAAGGCAAAACTCTTGTTAGAAGTTTATTGGTCGCATCTACTACAATTTTAATATTTTTATTTGTAAGTCTTTTCATGATTTGTTCATAGATATCATCGGGTAGGGATAAAGGGATACTGCCAGCGAGTACCAATAAATCATCACTGGTTAGTGCATCCAACTGATGAAACATTTCATCTAATTTGTCTTTTGTGATATCTGGACCACTGCCATTTATCTCTGTTTCTTGTTCACCTTTCATTTTTACATTAATGCGCGAAATGCCATGATCCAGTTCACATAATTTACATTCAAATCCACGTTTTATTAATTGTTTTTTGATTTCCTCTCCAGTAAAGCCAGCAACAAATCCTAAAGCTGTTGTTTCTAATCCTAAGCGATGTAAAATTGTTGAAACGTTAAATCCTTTACCCCCGGGATAAATATCTTCATATAAAGAACGATTAGTTTCTCCTATTTCAAAATGACTCATGTGCATGATATAATCCAAAGATGGATTCAGTGTTATTGTATAGATCATTGTTTTTCTACCTCCACAATAGTTCCTAAATGATTGATTTCAGTATTATCACAATGGGTGGTAATAATAATAGCATCATCAATATCAGCAAACGTTATAGGACAAACCATTTGAAACTTACTTTTATCACATAAAACATAACGCATTGCGCAATGATTTATAGCATGTTCTTTTATTGCAGCCTCTTCACCATCTACTGTCGTAAATCCATGCTCCACATCTACACCATTTGTCCCAAAAAAACCTTTTGTAAAATGATATTTAGATATTCCCTGAAGTGTCCTAGCACCAACACAAGCTCCTGTGATACCACGAATTTCGCCACCTATACAAATTACATGATAACCTTTTAAAGAAAGCATGTGTGCCTGCATAAGGCCATTTGTAATATAAAGAGCATCCTTTTCTTTTAAATGATTGATCAATGATAATGTTGTAGAGCCAGCATCGATATACACAACATCGTTTGCTTCAATTAATGCGGCAGCATACTTGCCAATCTGTTCTTTTTCATCCATGTGTATATTTTGACGCTCATTCAATGGGTCTTCCGTCGTATTGCTTTCTTTAGGAATTAAAGTAGCACCACCGTGTACTCTTTTTAATAAACCTTGTTCATCAAGCTCCGCTAAGTCACGGCGTATGGTAGATTCACTGGTATGACAAAGCTCCACAAGATCAACAACATTGACACTTCCTTGCTTATGTAATCGGTTTAATATAAGCTTTTGACGTTCACTCATCATTTTTATCACCTCTTGGCTATAGTATATGATTGAATGAGCAAGTTGTCAAGAAAATTTTGGCTGAATAATCAATATTTTTTATATTTATTGCTTATTTCATCAAAAAATAACATTTCAATGTGAATGAACAGTCAAATTATGGTAGGGGATAACGTGAGTATATGATGATACGGTTACTTGTTCCTAAAGAATAGATGCTACTATCATTATTGGAAAGGTTTTCTATATTATATTTCTACTCACAGATTGATGATAGAATTGAAATGTTTTGTTTGTATTTTTGTATAAAAAATTACGCATTTTTTTACATTTTATAAGATGAATATGATATTATTTACACGGTTATTTTTTATTAAACCATTTTGTTTTTATTCCTTAATCTATGAAAAAAACTAGACCATAGTGTTTTTTATAGATTTTAAATTACTATTTTGCATAAAAATGGGAGGAGGAAATAGATGCAAAAAAACTTTTTTAAAAAAATATCATGTATTTTATTTGTGGTTGGATTAAGTGCATGTAGTACCAAAGAAAGTAGTATACATGCAATACTGTCCTGGAAACAAGAGCCTTTACAATCGGCACAGGAAGTAGTTCAGCAATTATCTGATCAAAAAATTCAACGATTATATCAATATCCTAATACATGGGAAATCTCTGCTTGGGATGAATTAGGAAAACAATGTCAGAAACAAAAAATAGAATTATATGCCATGATTGGAGAACCAGAATGGGTGTTGGAAAAAAATGGAACATCACTTATGAAGATGATTGATCAGATAGATTTATTAAATCATTCCTTATCACAAGGGAAAATCACGGGCATTATGTTAGATATAGAACCATATGCATTAAAAGAATGGAATGAAGATCAGGAAGAAATCTTGGATGATTATGTTGAGCTTATGCAATATGCGTATACACATGCTCAAAAATATAATCTGCAGGTTGTCGCATGTATTCCTTATTTTTATGATTCTCTAGGCTATAAAAAGCAACTGGAAGAATTAATGCCTTATTGTGATGAAATCGCAATTATGAACTATCAGAAGCAGGATGAATGGGGGCAAATTGAAGGTGAGGTTGCCCTTGCAAGTACATATGATAAAGCAGTCAGTGTGTTATATGAACTTCAGGATGTCGGTGTGAAAGAACTTGACCAGAATCAAACTTATGCGGAAGATGGTCTTTTCGCTGTATCAAAAAGTTTTTCAGCATTACAGAAAAAATCGCATGTTTCTTTAGGTATTGGATATCATGAATATCAGTCCTATCAGAAATTACGACAGAAAGAGAGTGGGGATTCACGATGATGAATGAAGTATTGCGTCAGGAGAAAAAGTATCTGATATCATTAGATCAATATTACCGTATATCCAGACGCTTTGAAAAGATTATGATGCAGGATCCACATAATGGAGAGGATGGATATTGCATTCGTTCACTTTATTTTGATTCCATTGATGATCGTGATTTTCAAGAAAAAGAAGATGGAGTTGAAATACGCCGTAAGCTTCGGTTAAGAAACTATGGTGCTAGCGATAAAAAAGCCAAACTGGAAATGAAACAGAAGCAGGGAATCAATCAAAAAAACGTTCTCTGATTCTAGAAGAAGCAGACGCAAAACAGCTGATTAAAGGCAATACTTCAGTATTGTTAAAAGAGGGAAGTTCATTCGCATTAGAATGTTATGCGATGATGAATCAGTATGTTTATCGCCCTGTATCCACTATTGAATATCAGCGAAAAGCATTTATCGCTAAAGAAAATAATATTCGTATTACCTTTGATCATCATATAGTAGCTTCAGAAACACAGTTTGATATATTTTCAGATATGATCCCTTTTCAGGTATTGGATCCATATCTTGTGGTATTAGAAGTGAAATATAATGGTTTTTTATTGAGCTATATCAAAGATATTTTACAGGAAGTAGATAAAACAGAAACATCAGTCAGTAAATATTGTTTAGGAAGAACAATCAGTAAACATTTTGTATTTTAGGAGGAAGAAAGAATGAAAGATGTTTTAATGCAGTTTTTGGAACAGAGTGGTACACTGAGCGTAGAAACAATCATTTATCATATCGTATCTGCGGCTTTGATCAGTATCGTGATTTATGTATCTTATTGGTATACCCATACAGGTACTGCTTATAGTAAAAAATTCAATGTTTCTTTAATGACATTAACGATTTTAACCGCAACTGTTATGACCGTTATTGGGAATAATATTGCACTTTCTTTGGGTATGGTCGGTGCTTTATCTATTGTTCGTTTTCGTACTGCTATCAAAGATTCAAGAGATACCATGTATATTTTCTGGACAATCATTGTGGGTATTTGTTGTGGTGTAGGAGATTATACTGTTGCATCTATTGGAAGTGCCGTTGTATTTATCGTATTGTTGTTGATGGGCAGGATTCGTAATGAAAACCGTATTCTTCTAATTATCCGCGGGGCATTATCTAATGAGCGCCAAATTGAAGGTATTGTATTTGAATATTTTGATAAAAAAGCATTATTACGTGTGAAAAACACAACTCCAGACAGTATCGAAATGATATATGAAATGGATCGTAAAGCTTATCAACATGCGCAATTGATGGAATTATCTATCACAGAAAAACTGTATAACTTGGAAAACATGGAATATGTAAATATTGTGACACAATCAGATGAAATCAGTGGGTAATTCATATGAAGAATAAGGTGATTTGTATCTTGGTTGTGGTAGGAGCATTATTTGTATCGTTCATGTTTACCTCACTAGATCAAAAAGCATTATTTGCACGTGTTCATCAACATCGTATGATTACAAGTGCACAACCCATGGATGATGAAGCTACCCGCTTACCTATTGTTTCTATTGATACACAGGGAAAGAAGATTCCTGGAGAGCCAGTTATTGACCAAGAGGGAAATGTGAGTGGGTACACGGTAAATGAATTGGGAGAAAAGATGAGTGAAATGGAAGTGTCCATTTATGACGATGAAACGATGATCAATCGTATAAATAACAAACCAACTCAGGTCACAAAATCGCTTGTACGTTATCGTGGACATTCTTCACGTTTGTTTTCAAAGAAAGGATATCTACTCCGTTTTGTACAAGACGATGGAGATCACGATTTGGATGTTATGGGCATGGGAAAAGAAAGTGAATGGGTATTGCATGGACCATTCTTAGATAAAACATTGATGCGTAATTATCTTTGTATGAATGTGATCGGTCAGGTAATGCCATTTACACCAGATGTACGTTTTTGCCGTTTATATGTAGATGGTAATTATCAGGGACTATATTTGATGATGGAAAGTATCCGACGTGGTGAACAGCGTGTCAATATCAAAAAGAATAGTGATGATGATTTATATATCAGTTATATTATCCGTATGGATAGTGATTCTAAAAATCAAAAAGCATTAGACACCTTTGGTTATTATACCTTTATGACACAGGATACGAATACTCGTTTTGGGGTAGTTTATCCTGGTACGAAAAATTTAAAAGATGAATGGAAAACATATATTGAGGATGATATCTCTCGATTTGAAAAAGCATTGTATTCATACGATTTTATGGATCAGCAAAATGGATATCGTGCGTATATTGATGTTGACAGCTTTGTGGATATGTATGTCTTTATGGAATTTTTTGGAATCAGTGATTTTGGCAGAAGATCAACATATCTTTATAAGGATGGAAAAGGAAAGCTGACAATGGGACCAGTATGGGATTTTAATAATGCCATGGATAATTTCTTTCTAAAGCAGCCAACGGATACGATGCAGTTTCATGATTTGTATTGGTATCGCATGCTTTTAAAAGATGAAGATTTTGTGAATAAAGTAATCCATCGCTATGAACAATTACGCAAAAATGTATTAGATGAAGCTTATTTATATTCTTATATTGATGAAGTATGTGCTTTTTTAGGAACAGAAATTGATAAAAATTTTGAAGTATGGGGATATAGTTTTGATGCATCTTTATTGCCTAAAACTGAAAAGCTTTCACCTGATGAAAGAAATGTGAAAAGCTGGGAAGAAGCGGTTGTGCAAATGAAAACATATATCCATGAACGAGGAACATGGCTGGATGAACATATTGATACATTGTATCAGTATTGTCATGATTCTAAAAATAAAGATTCATTATTAAAGTGAGGATGAGGCTATGAAAAAATATTTATGGGCAGTGTTTATCCTCGTGGCAGGCATTGTCATTTACCAATATGTACAATATCAATCAGGCTTGATTTTTCATGTATATGAAATAGATGAAATAAACTCTAATGTGATAACGAAAGATAATCAGATTTATGTCAATGGAGAGTTATTTCAAGTAAAAGGTGTGCAAATGTCAGCGTCAATGCCAAATTATCGTTTTTCTGATTATGCGGCAGATCAAGCAGATTATATGCGATGGATGAAAGATATTCATGAAATGGGTGCTAATACAATTCATGTTTCTACATTAATGGATGATGACTTTTATAATGCACTGTATGAATTTAATCAGGGTCATAAAGATCAACCGCTCTATCTGTTTCAAGGCGTGCGAGTAAGTGATTATGGAAACAATACACCATTTGATGCATATGATTCAGAATTTTATGATATCCTGAAACAGGACTTACGAAGTGCAATTGATATCGTTCATGGAAAGAAAAATATTTTATTGAATCGTGGGCGTGGGTTGGGTACCTATCGAAAAGATATATCTTCATGGGTTTTAGGATATCAAATTGGTGATTCTTGGAATAATAACACAGTTGCATATACCAATCATAATCATAATACTACACAATTTTCTGGTACTTATGTAAAAACAGATAAAGATGCTAATGCATTTGAGGCGCTGTTAGCGTCTTTGATGGATGATGGATTACGGTATGAAGGTGAAAAATATGGCAGACAATCTTTGATTAGTTTTATTAATGATCCAGGTAATGACCCATTCGCATATGATGGATTTTATGCTGGACAGTTATCTAAAACAGTTCAAATTGATGTTTCACATATTCTGCCAACAGATGCTTTGAAGTCTGGTATTATTGCGTCTTATCATATGTTTGAAGTTCCAAGTGATTTCATGACATATTTTTCTGAAGATACAAAGAAAACATTAAAGAATGAAATTTCACAGATGAATCCATCCCATTACCTGAATGGTTATGTGGATTTATTAAATGCTTATTATGATGTACCAGTATTAATTAGTAATTATGGATTTTCCAGTGCCCGTGGAAGTGATACAAAAGAATCACTAGATGAAAAGGCACAGGGAAAGGCATTAATGGAAACCTATGATGATTTTATGGAAAGTGGCTGTGCTGGCGCAATCATTCATCATTGGCAGGATGAATGGGGCAATCGTACATGGAATACCAATTATGCAGTCAATGTGGATGAATCAATTTATTGGGATGATATTCAATCTATGAATCATGGATATGGATTACTGGCATTTGATCCTGGAAAAGAAAAACGTAAGGTATATATCGATGGCATTCATGAAGAATGGGAGGAAGATGATGTTGTTTATATCAACGATGGATTAAAATTATCTATGAAGCAGGATGAACAAGGAATCTATTTCTTTATTCATGGCAACCAAGATAAATTATCTGATCATTTAATACTTCCAATAGATATTACTTCAGAAAGCGGTAGTAGAATATGGAAGGATCATGAAACAACATTTGAAAGACCTGCGGATTTTATTTTAGAACTAGAAGGTATAAAGGCGCAGATGCTTGTACAGAGCCGCTATGAGTCACTTCGTGAAAATTTTTTGAGTATGATCGATGGGGAAGATCCATTTATTTATCCTCCTAAAAAAGATGATTCAGCATTTGTGGCAATCAATATGATTCAAAAGAAAATGAAAATACGAGAAAATGTGACGAATTCTAAACCAGTATATTCAGAAGTAAAAGAAACAGGAAAACTAATATATGGAAATGGCAACCCAGAATCTAAGGACTATTATTCTTTAAGTGACTTTATGATTGGAAAAGATGGTATAGAAATTCGTATACCTTGGCAATTGCTAAATTTTTCTAATCCTGCCAATCTGGAAATTCATCAAGACTATTATGAGCATTATGGTGTAGAAACGAAAACAATATCTAAGCTATATGTTGGGCTAGGGACCATCAATGATAAACAAATTCCAATGCAAGATGTCACATTAAAACGATGGAACAAAGCAGAAACGCATGAGCGAAAGAAACAATCTTATGATATTGTAAAAGAAGCATGGAGGAAACAGCCATGATCGGATGGAATATTACAACCCTGATTGGTGTATATATATTCATTTGTCTTTCTTTGATTTTGTATCATATCGCATATGCAGTTTTTGATTGGCTTATGAGCAAGAAGCAGCGTTTTGATACGGATAATTATGCAAGGCAAATGTATTTTCAGCTAATGCAGTTATATCTAGGCGGAGAAATTGATGAGCTGCATGCGGCAATGATGCAGCGCAATCTGAAGAAAAATCAGTATTTAATTGCATTTCATGATGCCTGTATCCGATTTAAAAAAGAGCCTTTGTTAAATACTTATTTGTATAAAATGATTCCTATGTTTAAGGAATTATCCATTGAATATTTAAAACATAATGAAATGGAACAGGCATATTTCTGCTGGGTAATTGCTGATTTATATGAGGATATTAATAAAGAAACATTACGACTTGCGAAGATGCTGCTGCCTTATTTGGATGGCTCTACAATCTATTGTCGTGAAAATACTTTATCAGCACTTTATCGTTTAGGTGATATCATGGGAATAGAAGCAGCATTTTCCATTATCAGTGAACAGCGGGAATTTCACCATGGAAAACTAATCAGTGATGGATTATTGAAGTTTCAGGGAAATCATGAAGAACTGGCAAGACGCTTATGGCAGCATTATGATGATTGGAAACCGGAAATGATGGCAGCAATCATTGATTATATTCGCTATGTTTCTCCTAATTTTGGAGATGAATTTTATCCTGTATTAAAAGACAGTTCTTCAAATCTTGAGGTACGTCTGGCAATACTTCGTTATTATCGAAAATATGTTCATTTGGGTGCATATCCAGTGATTTTAGAATGTGCAAAGGGTACTTATGAAATTGAGTGCTGTATCGTCGCATGTACAACTTTGGATATATATCAATCCTTAGAAACAAAAACTGTGTTAAAGAAAGCATTATCCAGTTCTAACTGGTATGTTAGGAAGAATGCCGCAGCAAGTTTATTAAAAATGGCAAATCAAATAGATATAGAGGAAATCTTACAAGGGAATGATCCTTACGCAAAGGATATGCTGTTTTATACCATGCAGGAAAAGGATGGTGGTATCTGATGATCGCAATCCAACATTTCTTAGATGCTGTTGGTGTATTTTATATCTTGTATATGATTGGATATGCATCTTATCTGTTTTTATCTGTATTGATTGGCGGTACTAGATTATATCGTAAAAATCGTATGAGCAAGATACGAAATGAAGTTAAACATAAATATTATCTACCTGTATCTATCCTGGTTCCTGCATATAATGAGGAAGTGACAATTGTTTCTTCTATAAAATCATTGTTGGAACTGGATTATCGATTATATGAAATCATTGTGGTTGATGATGGTTCTACAGATCATACTTCAGAAGAATTGATCCAGGCCTATGATTTAAGGCAGGTGGATCGGCCGATTCATAAAAGGCTGTCTTGTGCACCTGTAAAAGCGGTATATGAAAAGCATATTGGAAATATAAAACTAACATTGATCAAAAAAGAAAACGGCGGTAAAGGCGATGCTTTAAATATGGGTATCAATGCTAGTGAATTTCCGTATTTTGTTTGTATGGATGCGGACAGTATGCTGCAAAAGGATTCCTTAGAGAAAATTATGCAGCCGGTACTGGAACAGGAGGATGTCATTGCAGTCGCGGGGCTTATTAGAATTGCACAATGTGTAAAGATGGAACAGGGACGTGTTAAAGATTATCACATGCCTTGGAATATCATTTTAAGTATGCAGGTTGTAGAATACGACCGGTCCTTTCTTGCATCACGTATTTTGATGAATGAGTATAATGGTAATCTGATTATTTCTGGAGCTTTTGGCTTATTTAAGAAAGATATCGTAATTGCTGCTGGAGGATATGATCATGATACTTTAGGTGAAGATATGGAATTAGCTGTGAAATTACATGTGTTTTGTAGGAATAATCAGCTTTCTTATAAAATGTGTTATGAATCCAATGCAATCTGCTGGTCACAGGCACCGCATAACTTAAGAGATGTAGGCAAACAAAGGCGACGCTGGCATTTAGGGCTTTTTCAATGTATGTTAAAATACCGAGCAATGTTTGTAAATCTGCGCTTTGGCTTTGTCAGTCTGATTTCTTATATGTATTATTTGTTTTATGAGCTGTTATCACCAGTGATTGAAGTTTTTGGTATATTTACGATACTTTTAGCTTCTTATACAGGATTGATCAACGTCAAATTTATGATATTTTTCTTCCTGTTATATGCATTTTATGGAAGTATTTTAACGTTGACAGCGTTTCTACAACGTATTTATACCAGTCATATGCATCTGCACTTTACAGATCTTATAAAAGCAATAATAGCATGTATTTTTGAGGCAATATTCTTTCGCTTTTATCTATCATTTGTTAGAATCTTCTCTTTTATATCTTATCGTAAACGTAAGCGGCAATGGGGAAGTATCAAAAGAACAAGTCAGTAAATAACGATAAGGACTTATTACAAATCTATTGTAATGGGTTCTTTTTCATATCAGGATCAAACAAAAAGGATTGTTTGCTGACAATCCTTTAAGCTTCAATTCTATAATTATTCTTTCCATCATTTTTTACTTCATAAAGCAGGGAATCCGCTCTTTGATAAAGAGTTCTTAGGTTATCCTCTTTATGACGGATAGAAACGCCAATACTTAAGGTTGGAATTGGTGTTTTTGCGCTCTTGTTGAGATAAGCTAATTCCTGGAATAACATTTTTATTAATTCCTCCAGACGTTCTCTGGTTTCATATTTTAAGAATACACTAAACTCATCTCCGCCAAGACGCCCGATAAAGGCATTTTCCTGGAAAATCTCTTTCATTGCATTTGCGACAGTAATCAATACCTGATCACCTTCATAATGACCATACGTATCGTTTACATTTTTGAAATCATCAATATCAATAATGGCAAATGCATATTGTTCATCACTTGCTTCCAGTAAATCAGAAATATCTTTTTTGAATGTATTAGAATTTAATACCTTTGTTAGACCATCGATACGACTAGTTTCCAACAACTTATCTTTTTCTAATTTTTGATCATGGATATTCTGGAAACGTCCGATGATGGATACTGGTTTGTTCTGGTCATAAATCACTTTTGTGATGATATGATACCATTGGGGATCCTGATGAGGGAAGTATAATTTCATTTCTTCATCTATATCTTCTTTTCTCATAAGCAGTTGATAGATGGAGTCTTTTCCATTGTTTACCTTTACTTTATAGTGATATTTTGAGAATGGCTGTATGGTTTCATCTGTTTCAAATAAGATCTGACCTTCCTTGGAAAGTGTGATTTCATCTTGGATATAGTTATAAGTAAATGTTACTTCTCGCATCATATCAGACAAATAGCGATAGCGGGTATTTTCTAATTCCAATTGTTTGCCAAGTCGAATCTTGTTTTTATAATACAGGAATAAAACAATAAAGATAAAGGCACAGAAAGAAATAACAAACATTGCCACGAAGAGAGGATTCTCTTTAAAGAACTGTGACAACATAAATTCATGGTTTTGCTGAGCATTTTGATATAGATATTTTTCCAGTCTATTAGGTTCAATAGAACGAATACCTTTATTGATAATCGTAGAAAGTATTTTATCATTCTTATTTGCAATCCCAATACTGTAGCGAACGGTATCATTGATGGTTTTTGGATAAATAATGGTGTGTTCATAGTGATTGCGATATTGATAATAGGAAGCCGCATAACTGTTGGAATAGGCAAAATCACAGGTGCCAGATTCTACTGCATTTAATGTTTCTTCAATTGAATCAAAATAAACTGCCTGTTTAGGATCATTATTGTTTTTTTCACCTTTATAAATCGCCTGTATTTTATTATCTAAGTCCTGTACATTCACATCTTCATTTACAACCATGACTTTTTCTGTTTCAAGATAAGGGGTCGATAATAGTAACGTATCTTTTAAAGCGTAATCATATTCATAATCAACGGAAAGTACCAGATCAACTTCATGTTTATTTATTTTATCCAGATAATCTTCATAAGATTTCGCATAGACATATTCTAGACTGCCGCCGATATTCTCTGTGATATCATTGAGAATGTCATAAGCTACTCCATGTATTTTATTGTTTTTATCCAGATATTCAATCGGCCCAAAGCCATCATGGACAAGCACTTTTAATTTTGGATGTTCTTCAATATAAGCCTGTTCCTTACTGTTCAGATAGATATCTCCATCTTGTTTATTGAAATAACGATTGTATAAATCAGATTGTAATGTTGGATACACTTCACTGATGTAGGTAATCGCTTGATTTAATTCACTGACTACTTCCGTATTGCCCTTGGTTGTCGCAAAGTAGAAGGGAACAGGGGAGAACTTGATAATGGAGCGCATATCATCAGGAATGGATAAGTTAACAGTCAATAAAGCATCGGCTTTTTGTGCATTGACTTTTTCTGCCTGATCAACGTCATCATCACACCATACGATTTCATAATTGATGCCATTCAAATCGGCATACTGAAAAAACAAGTCATTTCGATTCGTTGCTTTTTTCAACAGTGCAACTTTAATGGATTTGTGATCAGAAATGTTAAATTCATCAATTTCTGCTTCCTTTTTATTTACCGCTAATACACTATAGGCATTACCATAATTCTCACTTGGAAAGTCATATAGTTTTTCAGATTGTTCATTATTGGACATGGCACCCATCAAATCGATTTCGCCTTTTTCCAGCATTTGCAACAGCTTTGACAACTGTTCATCTATATCGCCATCCACTGTGACAAACTCATATGTCCAGCCAGTGTATTGGGCAAGTTCTTTTAAATAATCATAGGTATATCCACTATACCCACCCTCTGTTTTTTCTGTTAACCCCTTTTGTATTGGCCAGCCGACACGGATCACTTTTTGTTGTTGGGCATGAACGAAAGGACACATAGAAATCATAATGATGGCAACAAGGCATAGTGTAATGGCCGACTTCAGTTTTTGCTTCATAATCTTCACCTGCTTATCTTTTTTTGTATTGTATGACATATGCATTCGATATTTAGTATATGGAAATCTTGCGATGAACTCAAGGCGGATGCCTGTGAATCTTAAAGATTTACATGTATCGATTTTATGCGATATGTCCATAAATCATTTATGTTACGTGATGAATCAAAAAGCTTTTAATAATCCACCTGTTCCACGACACCAACCGCTTTAATGGATTTTCCACTCTTGTTTTTAATAGCGGTCATCGTGATTCGATTCCATACGATGTTCTTGTCTGCCATACGCGCCTTGATGACACAGGACGCGTGTTCTTCACCTTTATATATTTTTTCATATGTTTTGGCAAAGATCTCTTCATAGCCTTTGCAGACTGTACCATGGTTAATGAATCCTTCAGGAGCGGGCATAGCACAATCATGAAGGCCAAAGGCACGTTGTGTCTGTTTAGAATATGTGACCATATGACTGGCGATATCCAGTTCAAATATTGTGATTTTATCCGTATCCATAGCAATACGAAAACTCTGTTCACACATTTGCAGTTCTTCTAAAGTATTCATATATGCACTGACATCATTGATGGAAGCATAAAGAATTTTTCCATTTGCTGTATCAGATAAGAAGAACAGGCGAACGTGAAGCCACAAAATCTGTTCATTATATAAATAGCGCACAGTCGTATCTGTGCCAGAATCCCTTTGATTTAAAGAATGTTTTAAGGCATCCATGAACAACTGCTGATCATCTGGATGCATGACTTCCAGAATATTTTTATTATGCATAGAAAACTTATGCAGCTTATAATATGCTTCATTGGCTTTTTGGACATATACATTGTTACCATCAAAGCGATAAATCGCCACAGCGCCTAATATATTATTAAGTAAAATTTCAGATACGATATCATCATGAAAAAGATCCTTTAACTTAATTAAGGAGATATCGTTGGCAAGCATCATTTTATTATCTTCAAAATCTACCAAATCGCGGTTTTCCAGCAATTTTTCAAAGGCATCCATGGGCATAGGTTTATAATAATAAAAACCCTGTGCATACAAACAGCCGATTTTCAAAAGAAAATCTACTTGTTCCTTGCTTTCTACACCTTCCGCAATGATTTTTAAATTCAGCCATTTTGCCATACGAATAACAGATTCTATGATATCCTGACTTTTACGGTCCTGTTTATCAAGAAAACGCATGTCCATCTTTAAAACATCTATATTGATATCTTTTAAAATATTCAAAGAAGAATAGCCACTGCCAAAATCATCCATTAATACAGTAAATCCATGATTCATTAAGCGGTTGATCACAAAGATGATTTCATCGCTTCTACTAGAATATGCACTTTCTGTGATTTCCAGCTGCATCCATGATGGATCCAGTTCATAGCGTTTGACTAGATTTTGAAAGATATCCTGTACATCTAATCCAAAGATATCAATGCGACTGATATTCACGGAAATTGGTAAGATTTTATGTTCTTTTGCATGTTTATGCAGCCATTTGGCACTTTCTTCCCAAACAAACTGATCCAGTTTTTTGATGAATCCATTTTTCTCAAAGACAGGAATAAAATCTTTCGGGGAAATCATTCCTTTTTGTGGATGATTCCAGCGTACCAGTACCTCGGCACCGGTGATCTTATTGGTGTTCATATTACACTTTGGTTGAAAATATATCTCAAATTCACCATTCTCTAAAGATTTATCAATGCCATTGATCAGTTCTTGCTCCTCTAATAAAACATTGCGCATGCTGTTGTCATAATAGGCATAGTATTTCATATAAATGCCTTTGACTGATTTTGCGGCAAGGATAGCCCGATCACACATCAATGATACGGGAATATCCAATACTTTGATATCATAGATACCAATACTTGGGATTACTTCCATATCCTTTGAAAATGAGTGAAAGATTTCATTGATTGTTTCTGCGGCTTTATCTCCACCTTGTACCCGTGGTAAACAGATAGCGAAAATATCAGCACCGATTCTTCCATAACAGGCTTCTTTTCCAAAAGCTTCCTGCAGTTTTATGGAAATCCGGTTCAATAAAATATCGCCTAAATCTGTACCATATACATCATTGATCAATTTGAAATGTTCAATATCTGCACAAATCAATTCATATTGTGAAGGGGATGCCTGTTTTAAAATATCTCCGACATGTTCATAAAACGATTGTTTACTGTAGATGTTTGTTAAAGCGTCGTAATTCTTGTAGTAATCAAGTTCTTTTTCCAGCATCTTGATTTTTTCTGTCAATTCATTCTCCCTGCAAGGTCCCATACAGTCATCCCTCCTTGATCGTTACATCAATAACGGAATCTTGTTTCAAACTCTTCTAAATCATTGTCAATGTACTTCCCACTGGCATCTGTCTGGTTCTTTTGAAACATTTGTGGCATTTTTCTTTTCTGAAGCAGATAATTGATCAATCCAATCAATAATGCTTCTACTACTGCAATCATAGGATTTACTTTAAACAATAAGGCAATCACCACAAATAAAACGGTAGATATGCCAAAAGAAATCAACAGCAGTTTTTTATTAATACTTTGATATACCCCTTGAATAAAATCTGTATAGCGCATCATAAAAGCTGCTTCTTCACCCTCTATAGCATATGGTTCATAAACAATCATGGAGGATCGTTTATATTTTGGATGCATCAGGCATTCTTTGACATGCAATATACGCATTGCACAATAACGTGCAGCGTTTTTATTGCCGTTTGCTTCATAGTGACATCCTTCCATATACTGAATATGTACATAGCTTTGCGTATCGATTGGCTCTTTCATCTGTTTCATCAATGCATGAAGTTTTTCTATGATGGCGTTTTGAAAGGAAGGCTGCGTTATAAATTCTTCATAAAGTTGTGAAACGCTTTCCTTAACATCCAATTGTTCTATTTGTTGATCTAATTCCTGTAAATCCATAATGACACCTCTTGCTTCTATATATTACTTTTATTATAGCATAACTTACGAAAAAAGTCTGTGATTGTTTCACAGACTTTCCACTTATAAAGCGTTTCTTTCGTTAATAATAGAATCCCATGTATTCTTTCCAATCACACCATCAATCGTCAGATCATATAAATACTGATACTGCTGAACCATCGTTGTTGTTCTTGGACCAAAGGTTCCATCTAATGGAATCGGACGTAAACAATTATTTTTTGCGGCAATTTCATTTAAATATTCCTGCATTTTAAATACATCCAGTCCCTGATTGCCCTGTGTTAAATAATAGGAACGAGAATATACTGGAATATTGGTGATGATGCCAAGCTCACGAAGTTGATTAACAATACTGTTCCATGTATCTAAGCCAATCTTGCCATTGATGGGTAGATTGGCATATGCCTGCCATTCTCTTACAGCATCTGCGGTATCAACACCGTATTTGCCATCTTCTTTGACACGTGTTTTAGTAAAACCTCTTCCTTGCATGATATTCAAATATCCCTGCATTTTATTGACCGCAATGCCAACATTACCAACTTGTAATGGACCAAACGTGTTATTCATCATGATCCCCCTTTCCTTACAGTATATGGGGCAATGAAAATAAGCAATGATACATCTGCCTATAGATGACAATATTTTTTATTGTCATTCATATAATGAAAAGGGGGTGAGGTTATGAAAATAAAGCTTTTTATGATGTTGTGTTGTTTCTTTTATCTGATCATGCCCATACATAGTGCGAATATCGATGTGAGCTTTCATGTATATACAAATGATCATCTGCCAGTAAGAGGTGCTGTTTTTTCTTTGTACCAGGAGGATATCTGTATAAAAGAAGATATTACAAGTGATGAACAGGGAAATGTCAAAGTGATGGATTTAGAAACAGGTGTATATCATCTAAAACAGAAAACAACCATGGATGGATATGACATATATAAGGAAGATATAAGTTTTTCTTATGAGGAAGGCAAAGCAATGGTATTAAAAGATGTCATCAATCAAAGATTATGTGGAGATGTTACCATACAATTGCTGAATGATGAAAAAAAGCCGATGGCGGATACAACCTTTACACTGACATCTGATCATTTCCAAAAAAGTTATACCAGTGATAAAAAAGGATATTGTCAAATGAAGCATCTGCCACTTGCCACGTATACATTAAGCAAAGGGAACACTTCAACGCAGTTTTCCATCACTCAGGGAAATTATGATCGTACTTATATCTTACAGATCTGTTTAAATCCTCAAAGGATAGAAGAAAAAAAAGAAGATCCATCTTTATGGATCTTAAGCACACTTTTACTGGCATGCTTTGGTTTTGGATTTCTATATGTTTATCGAACAGAATTGAAACAGGGATAGTTCTTTCATACAGGCATCAAATTCATCACTTGTTAAACAGGCGCCTTTTTTGGAAATGATTGCCCCACTGATATGATTAGCGATTTGAATGGCACTTGGTAGATCATAGCCAAGAGAAGTTAGGGCAATGATACTGCCTATGTGACCATCTCCGGCACCAATCGTATCTACTGGGGTCTTTGCCTGTACAGGTAAATAGATGCCATGTGCGTTTTCATATAGATAGGATCCATCTTTACCAAGGGTAATAATCACACTTTGATGCGTTTTCGCATATAAAGCTTTTGCGGCATCTTCTATGTTGTCCTTTCCAGATAAGGCAAGTGCCTCCTGCTTATTTAAGTGTAAGATACAGGATAAGGAAAACAAAGTATCTAATTTTTCCTGTTCAATATGCATAATGCGGGGACCACAGGCAAAATATATTTTGATATCAGGATGTGCTTTTAAATAATCGATGATATATATACCACTTTCTTCTTCAATTTCCAAACCACAGATATAAACTGTATCGATTTCTTCCTGTGCCAGCTGATCAAACCACTGCTTTTGAAAATGGTATTCCGCACCATGCAAGGCTAAAAAACTGCGTTCCTCATCATCCTCTACAAAACAATAGCAGCAGCCGTTTTCTTCTTCACTATCTGGGAAAAAGGGAGTCTGGTGACGTTTTTTTAGTTGTTTTCGTACAAAATCAGCATAGATTCCAGTACCAATGGGTGTGCATAAATGATAATCTACATGAAACAGATCCAACATACAGGCAGCGTTACCGGCACAACCGCCAAGGGCAAATGTTTGTGTGCGGATATGAATATCTTCTTCCTTTTCAGGCAGGTGGGGAATTTCTATAATGACATCGGTGGTACATGAACCAATTATCGCAATATGCGGTTTCATAAATCCATCAATCCTTTCTTTTTTTTACATCGAATGTATGGTATCATCTTACTACAGAACGGACGTGATCGACAATGAAAAAACAAACAAAAAGAACAATACAATTGGTAAGTGGTGCGGTAGCAACTGCTTTATTGGCACGTGCAGCATATCGTCAAAATCATCAGCTGGATATCAGCTCTTTTGTATATCACAACGAAAAACTGCCAGGCAGTTTTCATGGCTTTCGTATCTTGCAGGTATCTGATCTGCATAATGCACGCTTTGGCTTTCATCAGAAAAAACTAATGAAGGAAATTCAGCTAGCAAGTCCGGATATCATTTTGATTAGTGGTGATCTAATAGATAAACGACGCTGTCGTAAAAATAATATTCAGCCAGCCTTACGTTTTGTAAAGGAAGCAGTCAAGATTGCTCCTGTATATTATGTACCAGGCAATCATGAAGCCACAAGTGAAATCTATCCATATCTAAAGGAACGATTATTGGCATATGGAGTTGAGGTATTAGGCAACAGCATGGTGGAATTAAGTAGAAACGAAGAAGCCATTACCTTGATTGGTGTAAAGGATCCAAAATTTTATATTCATGAACCACAGCGCTTTCAACATAATCTTCAGACTCTAAAACAGATGAGTGACAACCAATTTCATATATTGTTATCACATCGTCCGGAATATTTTGATTTTTATGCAGCCTGTGGCTTTGATATCTGTTTTTGCGGACATGCACATGGTGGACAAATTCGCTTGCCTAAGATAGGTGGGCTGTATGCTCCCAATCAGGGAATATTTCCAAAATATACAAATGGACGCTATGTAAAGGGTGATACTACCATGTTTGTATCCAGAGGACTGGGCAACAGCAAGGCACCTTTACGTATACATAACCATCCACAACTGGTGCTGGTGCGTTTATGTAAGGCGTAATATTATGATTTTAGCATTTGTGTGAAATCTTACAAGATGAAAAAGTCATGTATGCTTATGAACATGCATGGGCATCAAGGTTATGCAACAGATAAAGAATATATCTATTTAAATAGTGGAGATACACCTGTTTTTTCGCAATTAAAAGATGATATCAATTTTTGATATTGTGATCATGAATAACTCGTGATGCAATATCTGTAAATATAAACAGCCTTGTCATTTTATGCATTTGCCTTTATAATGTAGCATGTTAAGAGGTACGATTATGTTACATATTTATTTAGATGCCGAATTTGATGCGGTAAAAATTAAAGGGAAATTTCAACAGGCAATCATATCGATTGGGGCTGTGATGCTGGATGATAATGGGAAAGAACTGGATCAGTTTTATTCTCTTGTAAGACCAATGAATTTTGTACGGTTAACTTCTGTGGTTTATCGTATGACACATTTGAATACTCATCAAATTGAACATGCCAAAGCACTACCAATAGTGATGGAAATCTTTATGCGATGGATTCATCGCTATGAAAAGGATATGGATAATGTGAGATTTTACAGCTTTGGACCAGATGATCGAAGGACATTGATACAGAATTGTCGCTATTATGATCTGGATATGGAATTTTTTAAGGATATGAAAGATCTTCAAAAGGAAATATCACCATCTGTGAAGTTTCAAGAACAGCTGATATCCTCCACACTCTCCTTAGATGATTTAAAGAGTGCTTATGATATACATGGAGCAGTAGATCATAACGCTTTAAGTGATGCAATTGATTTGATGGAAGTTCATCGTGCGTATTGTTTACGCAAGCCACAAAACATGACACAGATTGCGGCAATTGTGAATCGCAAGATTAAGAAACAAC
>OGXN01001560.1_pt1 | contig 21258 bp, 21 predicted proteins | sample 1576281 | NCBI WGS metagenome assembly OGXN01 (sample SAMEA3541494, study PRJEB24748) | human gut metagenome | biome: human gut; feature: human-associated habitat; material: faeces | place: China | collected 2012
CGCGCTGCTCGAGGTGCCGGCGCTCGCCGCCGTGCCTCTCGTGCTGGGCGTGTGCGCGTACTTCCAGGTGGAGCAGGGCGCGCTGCTCACCGTGGTCGTGGCCTTCGCGGCGGTGGGCGTGTTCTTCGCCAGCTTCGAGGCCTCGCGCCCGGCGTTGCGCCAGATCATGCCGACCGTGGTGTTGGCGGCTCTTGCGGCGGCAGGTCGCATGCTGTTCGCTCCCGTTCCCGACTTCAAGCCGGTGTCGGCCATCTGCATCCTCGCGGGAGCCGTGTTCGGCCGCCGCAGCGGCTTTCTGGTGGGCGCGCTCGCGGCGCTCGTGTCCAACTTCTTCTTCGGCCAAGGGCCGTGGACGCCGTGGCAGATGTACGCTTGGGGCCTCGTAGGCTACCTGGCCGGCGTCCTGGCCGACCGTGGCTGGCTCGACCGGCTGCCCGTGCTGTACGCTTACGGGTTCCTGTCGGCCCTGCTGTACGGCCTGCTGCTGAACGGGTGGTACGTCATCGGCTTCGTGCAGCCGTTCTCCTGGCCGGCCGCGCTCGTCGCGTTCGGCGCCGCGCTGCCGTTCGACGCGACGCATGGCGTGGCCACCGTCGTGTTCCTCGCGGCGCTCTACGTTCCCTGGCGGAAAAAGCTCGAGCGCATCAAGAGGAAGTACGCGCTGATCTGACGGATGCCGCCGATTGCGGCGCGGCGGCCGTGCGCGTGCTACAATGCCTCCCGATCATCGAAGAAGGGAGCTCCCATGCCGCCACTGTCCAGCTCGAAGCGCGAAGCCGTCGCCGCCCTCAAGCGCGGCGAGGCGGTCATCTTTCCCACCGAGACGGTGTACGGCCTGGGCGTGTCCGTCGAGGCGGCGGCGAGCCCCGAGGCGCTCTACGATCTGAAGGAGCGCGACCGCGGCAAGCCCGTCTCCTGGCTCGTGGGCGGCGTCGACGACCTCGACCGCTACGGAGCGCACGTGCCCGACCTGGCCCGACGTCTGGCACGAGCGTACTGGCCGGGACCTCTTACGCTCATCGTGGAAGCGAGCGACGCCGTGCCCGCGGCCTTCCGCTCGGCGGCGGGCTCCATCGGCCTGCGCATGCCCGACAACGATACGGCCCTTGAGCTCATCGAGGCGGTCGGCTGCCCGCTGGCCACCACGTCCGCGAACATCTCGGGTCTGCAAGCGCCCGGCTCCTTCGACGCCCTCGACCCCCGCCTCGCCGCTCGCGTCGGCGTGGTCATGGCTGATGACCGCGACGGCGACAAAAGCGGCATCGCCTCCACGGTCGTCGACTGCACCGTCGACCCTCCGCGCATCGTGCGCGCGGGCGCCGTCACCGAAGCGCATATCCGGGCGCTGGGGTAGGCCTCCAACCGGCGCGGCGGCTGCTTCGGAGTGCGCGCCCGCACTCCCAGTCTCCGAGCCTTCCCGGTCTGCGCCCCCAGCTTCGGGGGTGTTCCTAGCCACCCCCCCCCTTGCTCGCCCTTCCCCGCACATCGTGCGAGAGGGCCGTGTACCGCCCGATAGTGTTACGAAATTAAAATTTGTGTTACTATCGCGTCACGAATGAAGATCGCGACGTGGAGGAGACGAACATGTTGGACGAAACACTGTGGCGCAAGGCGGTCGAGTTTCACGGGCACATGTGCCCGGGGCTTGCTATCGGCTTCAAGGCCTGCGAAGGGGCCATCGCCGAGCTGGGGCTGGACGCGTCGCGCCTGCCCGCCGTCGATGAAGAGGTCGTGTGCGTGACCGAGAACGCCGCCTGCGGGGTCGATGCGGTGCAGATCCTGCTGGGCTGCACTTACGGCAAGTCCAACCTCATCCCGCGTCTGCGCGGCAAGATGGCGTTCTCGTTCTTCGTGCGCGGCACCGATCGTCGGGTGCGTCTCGTGCTGGAGGCCAAGAACGAGGGCATGAGCCGCGACGAATATCAGAACTATCTTTTGACCACGTCGTACGAACAGCTCTTCAAGATTGGGAAGCCGTCGTACGGCCTGCCCGAGCCCGCGCGCCTGTTTCCCTCCCAGGCGTGTGCGGCTTGCGGCGAATCGACCGCCGAGTTCGGCTTGCGCGTGCAAGGCGGCAAGCTGGTCTGCCTCGATTGCTACGACGCGTACGAGCGGGAAGGGTTCTAGTGACGGCGCAGGCCGTTCGGATCGCAGACAGGCAGAAGGGCATCGAGCGGCGCAACGTGGCGATCATCGCTGCGCTCGCCGTAGCGTGCGTGTTCGTCGCCTTCGCGGCTCTCTCGAGCGGCGCATCGAACATGGGGCTGCTCGACAGCGTTCAGGCGCTGTTCGGATTCGGTTCTTCCCAGGACGTCATGACGGTGCGCTCCATCCGCCTGCCGCGGGTGGTGTGCGCCATCGTGGCGGGGGCGGGCTTGGCGCTGGCGGGCGCCGCTCTGCAGAGCGTGCTGGAGAACCCGTTGGCCTCTGCGTCCACCGTGGGCATCTCGCAGGGAGCCGCTTTCGGCGCCACGGTCGCCATCTTGCTTATCATCCCGTCGTTCGCCGGTTCGTCCACGAACGTGGGCATGGGCACCATCGCGCTGTTCGCGTTTGCGGGGGCGATGGCGTCCAGCCTGATCGTGCTGCTGTTCTCGCGGCTGGGATTCTCCAGTCCCGAGAGCATCATCCTGGTGGGCGTGGCGCTTTCGGCGCTATGGGCCGGCGCGTCAACCATCATCCAGTATTTTTCGGACGACCTCGAGCTCACGAAGGTCATCTTCTGGCAGTTCGGCGACCTGGGTCGTGCCACGTGGTCGCAGATAGGGCTCATGGCCCTGCTGGGAACCGCATGCGCCGCGTACTTCTTCGCCAACCGTTGGAACTACAACGCGCTGCAGAACGGCGGCCACGTGGCGGGCGGTCTGGGCGTCGACGTGAAGCGCACGCGCGTGCTGGGCGTGGTAGTCGCCTCGCTCATGGCTGCCGTCATGGTGTCGTTCGTGGGGCTCATCAACTTCATCGGCCTTATCGCGCCGCACATCGCGCGCCGCTTCGTGGGCGACGACTACCGCTTCCTGCTGCCCGCCTCCTTGGTGCTGGGCGCCATCATCATGCTGGCGAGCGACCTGGCCGCGCGCATAGTCATATCGCCCATCATCCTGCCCATCGGCGCCATCACGTCGTTCTTGGGCGCGCCGTTGTTCCTGTACCTACTGTACCGGGGGTACAAGCGATGAGCGCGCAACGCGGCGAGCAGCCGTCGTTCCACGCGCCTGATGCGGCGTCGGCAGACGTCGCCGTGCTCTCCGCACGCGGCCTGTCGTACGCCTATCCCGCGTCGGACGAGGCCGTGTTCGAGTACATCGGCCTAGAGGTGCGCAAGGGAACGGTAACCGCCATCCTCGGCAATAACGGCGCGGGCAAGTCGACGTTGCTCAACCTGCTGGCCGGCATCGTCAAGCCCACGGCCGGCGCGGTCAAGGTGGAAGGGCGTGCGTTGGCGTCGCTCAGCCGCCGCGAGACTGCGCAGCATATCGCCTACGTCGCCCAGCAGCAGCGTATCCCGCACTTGAGCGTGTACGACCAGGTGCTGCTCGGACGGCGTCCTCATCTCACCTGGGCGCTGTCGGACTACGATCGCACGGTGGTGGCCGAAACCATCGACCGGCTGGGTCTGGAGCCGTTCTCGACGCGCTTCCTGGACGAGCTGTCAGGCGGTGAGCGTCAGAAGGTCTACATCGCCCGCGCGCTCGCGCAGGAGCCGGAGGTGCTGCTGCTTGACGAGCCCACGAGCGCCCTCGATCCGAAGAACCAGCTGGAAGTGCTCGAGACGGTACGCTCCATCACGCGGCAGGGGGCGCTGGCCTCCGTGCTCGTCATTCACGACATCAACCTGGCCTTGCGCTTCTGCGATCGCTTCCTGCTGGTGCGCGACGGCGTGGTGGTAGCCTGCGGTGGGCGCGAGGCTGTGACCGACGAGACGCTCTCGGCCACCTACGACGTGCCGTTCTGCGTGCGGCAGGTGGCCGGCGTGCCCGTGGCCGTTCCGCTGGGCGGCTCATAAGGCGAGCCGTCCGAGACGCTTCGAGGCGAAAGGGAGCGCTTGCGTGCCAGCGTCTAACCGGAAGGCGCTCGAGGCGCCCTGTCGCTGCGCCGTTCGTAGGCATGTTCGCGTTCGAGATGGGCGTCAAACGCGAACGTCGGGCGGCATGCGCACAGGGGAAAGGAGCCTTCCGGCCCCTTTCCCCTGGTTCCGACGAAGATCGGGGAAGGCGGGCGCGCGGTCGCGCCCGCCGAGTGCCCGCGCCGCTAGGCCGCGATGTCCGTCAGGTCGATCTGCTTGAACTCGTAGCCCTCGGCCGCCAGGTCGGCGGAGAGCTTTTTGCCCAGGAAGAACTCGGTGATCTCGTCGAGCTTCGCGGTGGGATCGACGTCCTTGTACCGGTCGGGATAAGCCATGGCGCCCACCTGATAGCAGTTCGCCAGCGCCAGCTCGATGTTCGTGGCGTAGAAGCGGTAGGAGATCAGCGTGTAGGTCTGCCGGTCCTGCACCGCCTTGAGCTCGGTGAAGTAGCCGGGGTTGTTGTCGTAGTCCTCTTTGACGAGGGGGAGGTTGCTGCCTTCGACGAAGATGCAGTCGGGCTGGGCGGCGGTCACTTTCTCCAGGTCGATGTCGAAAGCGCCGCTCGCGCCGGCCACGTCGGCGATGTTCTCGACGCCCGTCTCCTCGAACGGCGGGAAGTGCGCCTCGGTGCCGGCGAAACCGTGCCCGCCGCGGAAGCTGATGCCGGCGGCGTAGGCCGTCTTCTTGTCGGCCTCGGCGATGCCGGACGTGCGCTGCTCGAGGTCCTGCTGCGTATCCTTCATGTACGCGACGATCTCGTCGGCGCGATCCTGCTTGCCCACGATGCTGCCCACCAGGTTAACGTTGTCGTAGAACACCTGGTCGAACACGACGTCGCTCAGCGTCAGGCACACCACGGGGATGCCTGTCTTCTCCTGAAGCGAGTCGGCCGCGTCCTTGTCGATGGATGCGAATACTACCTCGGGGGCCGCCTGCATGATGGCCTCCTCGTTTGGCGTGACGCCCTTGGAGCCGCCGTCGCCGATGACGGGCAGGTTTTTGAGCGTGTCGTGGTACACGTGGCGATAGCTGCAGGTGACGTTGTCTTCCAGCTCGGATTGCTCGACGCCCACGACCGCGTCGACGGCTTCCAGATACGCGATGAGGCGCAGGGAGCTCGATCCGATGCCGATGACCTTCTCGGCTTTGGCCGGCACCTCGACGGTGCGGCCCACCATGTCGGTGACGGTTTGCGTAGAAGCTTGCTGCTCGGGTACGGCGCCGCCTTGCGTGGCTTCGTCCTGCGAGGTGCCGCACCCTGCGAGCGCTGTGACGAGCAGGGCGGCAGCGATCGCCATCGCCGTCGCGACGGCGAAGCGACCTCGGTGCTTGCTATAGATCATGCGATGTCCTTTCCCTTCCCTGGTATACGGTACGTGGGAATGGTAACACGTTTTTTAAAATCGTAACACTTTTAGCGGCGGATGGTACCAGGAGGCGGGCAGGGCGCCGTCTTTCACGTAACGCTTCCGCGCTTGCGGTTCGCGTGCGGGTATAATAGGGCAAAACTCCTGGGGAGGGGATCAATATGGATACAACGGTCGCAGTCGCGCCGATCGGCTTTTTGTCTCATGACGGAACGTCCACCATCAAAGGCCTCGTGTGGGAGCCCGAGCGCACGAGGGGCAGCCGCCGTATCGCGCCGCGCGGCGTCATTCAGATCGTCCACGGCATGGTGGAGCATGTGGGCCGCTACGACGAGTTCGCGCGCTTCCTCGTGGAACAGGGCTTCGTGGTGTGCGCCGCCGATCACATCGGCCACGGCAAGAGCGTGGCCAGCGCAGACGAGCTTGGCTGCCTGCCCGTCGACGGCAAGGAGACGCTCATCGAGGACGTTCACGAACTGCGCAAGACCGTCACCGCCCGCTACTCCCGCCAAACCCCTTACATCATGTTCGGCCATTCCATGGGAAGCTTCGTCACGCGCGCCTACCTGGCGCGCCACGGCGAGGACGTGGCGGCGGCCGTCATCTGCGGCACGGGCCAACAGCCCCTCGTCCTGTCGAAGGCGGGCAACGCGCTGGCGCGCTTCCTCGCGAAGACGAAGGGCGCCGACTACCGCAGCAAGCTTCTGGACGGCATGGGCGTGGGCGCGTTCGCCAAGCAGATCGAGAACCCGCGCACGCCGCACGACTGGGTCTGCACCGATCCGGCCGTCGTGGACGCCTACATCGCCGACGAGCTGTGCGGCGCCATGTTCTCCGTCGGCGGCTACGCCACGCTCACCGACCTCACGGGCGAGGTGGTGTCGCCGTCGTGCGCGGCGAAGGTGCCGAAGGGATTGCCCGTGCTGTTCGTCGCCGGCGCCGAGGACCCGGTGGGCGCGTGCGGCAAGGGCGTGCGTGCGGCGGCCGACCTGTTGCGCCGCGCCGGTGTGCAGGATGTGGAGGTGAAGCTGTACGAGGGCATGCGCCACGAAATCCTCAACGAACCGGGGCGGGCTCAGGTTTATACTGAGGTGGTCGGTTGGATTGAGGAGCATGCATGCCAAAGTACGTCGTAGCGCTCGACCAGGGTACCACCTCGTCGCGCGCCATGCTCGTCGACGCGAACGGATGCGTCGTCGATGCGGTGCAGAACCCGTTCCCGCAAGTCTACCCCCAGCCCGGCTGGGTGGAGCACGACCCGCGCGACATCCTGTCGTCGCAGCTGGGCGCGCTCACCGAGCTTCTGGTGGCGCACAACCTGGGCGCAAAGGACGTCGACAGCATCGGCATCACGAACCAGCGCGAGACCACCGTGGTGTGGAACCGCGAAACGGGGGAGCCCGTGATGAACGCCATCGTGTGGCAGTGCCGCCGCACGGCCCCCATCATCGACGAGCTGACGGCCGACCCGCAGACGGCGCGCATCATCGCCGACAAGACGGGCCTCGTGCCCGACGCCTACTTCTCCGCCAGCAAGATCAAGTGGATCCTCGACCACGTGGAAGGCGCGCGCGAAGACGCCGAAGCCGGCAAGCTGGCCTTCGGCACCGTCGACACGTGGCTCATCTGGACGCTCACCCAGGGCAAGGTACACGCCACCGACGTGACGAACGCCAGCCGCACCATGCTGTACAACATCCACGAGCTGCGCTGGGATCCGTGGCTGCTCGACCTGTTCGGCATCCCGGAGTCCCTGCTTCCCGAGGTGCTCCCTTCGTCGGGGGAGTTCGGCCGCACGGCTTCCGCGGGCATCGTGCCGAACGTGCCCATCTGCGGCGTGGCGGGCGACCAGCAGGCGGCCCTGTTCGGACAGTGCTGCTTCCAGCCGGGCCAGGCGAAGAACACGTACGGCACCGGCTGCTTCCTGCTCATGCACACCGGCGGCGAAGCGTGCCGCTCCACGAACAACCTCATCACCACCATCGCCGCCTCGGGTCCGGGTGCCGGCCCCGAGTACGCGCTCGAGGGCAGCGTGTTCATGGCCGGCGCGCTCATGCAGTGGCTGCGCGACGACATGGGCGTCATCGACGACGTGGCCGAGACCTCGGCCATCGCCCGTAGCGTGAGCAGCACCGACGGCGTGTACGTGGTGCCCGCGTTCACCGGCTTGGGCGCACCCTATTGGGACGCCGATGCGCGCGGCGCCATCTACGGGCTCACGCGCGGAACCGGCCGGGCGCACATCGTGCGCGCCGCGCTGGAGTCGCTGGCCTACCAAGTGCACGACCTCGCGGTGGCTATGGAGGCCGACGCGGGGGTGCGCTTGAGCGTGCTCAACGTGGACGGCGGCGCGTCCGCGAACGATTTTCTCATGCAGTTCCAAAGCGATATCTTGCGCACGCCGCTGCGCCGCCCGCAGAATGCCGAGACGACCGCGCTCGGCGCCGCGTTCCTCGCAGGGCTCGCCACCGGGTTCTGGAAGGACGCGGAAGCCCTGTGCGCCCTGCGCTCTTCGGACGACGTGTACGAGCCGGGCATGGAGGACGAGCGCCACGCGAAGCTGCTGGAAGGCTGGGCTCGCGCCGTGAAGCGCACGATGTCGGACGCCCTGTCATCCTGAGCGGAGCGCCGAAGGAGCGAAGTTCCGACGCAAAGCCAGTCCTTTAGGGAAAGATCCCGTGCGGCGCCAGCCGTCACGTGACGAAAGAGAAGAGGAAGGGAACCTCACATGAAGATCAGCATTGCAAGCGACCATGCGGGCTTCGAGCAGAAGCAGGCGCTGGTCGGCTACCTGGCCTCCAAGGGCCACGACGTGATCGACCGCGGCCCCGACTGCGACGACCGCGTCGACTATCCCGACTATGCGGCGCGCGTGGCGCACGATGTGGTCGACGGCATGGCCGAGCGCGGCGTGCTCGTGTGCGGCACGGGCATCGGCATGGCCGTGGCCGCCAACAAGATCGACGGGATCCGCGCCGCCAACGTCACCAGTCCGCTGTTCGCCGCCCTCGCGCGCGAGCACAACGACGCGAACGTCGTAGCCGTCTCGGGTCGCTTCATCGACGAGTCCGTGAACCGCGAGATCCTCGACGCTTTCGTCTCCACCTCCTTCGGCGGCGGTCGTCATGCAGGTCGCGTCGAGAAGATCGCCGCTCTCGAAAACGAATAGCCCGCACGCGCGCAGCGCGGATCGCGCTGTGCTAGCATGATCGCTTCGCCTCGCCCTCATCGAAAGGAACACCATGGCCCTCCAGTACGTATCCCAGACCGATCCCGCCGTCGCCGATGCCATGCGCCAGGAGCTTACGCGCGAGCGCGACTCCGTCGAGCTCATCGCTTCGGAGAACTTCACGTCGCCCGCCGTCATGGAAGCCGTGGGCAGCGTGCTCACGAACAAGTACGCCGAGGGCTATCCCCGCAAGCGCTACTACGGCGGCTGCGAGAAGGTCGACCTCGTGGAGGACCTCGCGCGCGAGCGCGCCTGCCAGTTGTTCGGCTCGAACTTCGCCAACGTGCAGCCCCATTGCGGCGCGAACGCGAACCTGGGCGCGTACGAGGCGCTCATCGAGCTGGGCGACACGGTGCTGGGCATGAGCCTGGCCGAGGGCGGCCATCTCACGCACGGCTCGCCGGTGAACTTCAGCGGCCGCCACTACAACTTCGCCAGCTACGGCGTGGACGCCCAGACCGAGACCATCGACTACGACGAGGTGGAGCGTATCGCCAAGGAAGTGCGCCCCAAGCTCATCGTGGGCGGCGCCAGCGCCTATCCGCGCGTCATCGACTTCGAGCGCATGGCCGCCATCGCGCGCGAGGTGGATGCGTACTTCATGGTGGACATGGCCCACATCGCCGGCCTCGTGGCCACGGGCGCGCATCCCAGCCCTGTGCCGCATGCCGACGTCGTGACCTCTACCAGCCACAAGACCCTGCGCGGCCCGCGCGGCGGCTTCATCCTGTCCAACGACGAGGACATCGCCAAGCGCGTCGACAAGGCCGTGTTCCCCGGCTCGCAGGGCGGCCCGCTCATGCACGTCATCGCCGGCAAGGCCGTGGCGTTCGGAGAGGCGCTGCAGCCCTCGTACGCCGAGTACATCGACCACGTGGTGGAGAACGCGCGCACGCTGGGGCAGGGCATGATGGACGGCGGTTTGCGCCTCGTGTCCGGCGGCACCGACAACCACCTGTGCCTCGTGGACCTCACGCCGGCCGACGTCACCGGCAAGGATGCCGAAAAGCTGTTGGAGAGCGTGGGCCTCACGGTGAACAAGAACTCCATCCCCAACGAGCCGCGCAGCCCGTTCGTCACGAGCGGCATCCGCGTGGGCAGCGCTGCGGCCACCACGCGCGGCTTCACGGCCGACGACTTCTACGAGGTGGGCCAGCTCATCGCCGCCACGGTGTTCAACGCCGAGAGCGAGGCGAAGCTCGCCGATGTGCGTGCGAAGGTGGACGCCCTCCTTGCCGCGCACCCTTTGTATCCCGAGCTCGATTACTAGTTCCCGAACCGGATCGCAAGAAAGAAGGCTTATCCCATGCACTACGACCGCGTCACCGTCGTCGACCACCCGATGGTCCAGCACAAGCTGTCCAAGCTGCGCAACAAGAACACGTCGTCGAAGGACTTCCGCGCCCTCGTGCGCGAGCTGGCCATGTTCGAGGGTTATGAGGCCACGCGCGATCTGGCGCTTGAGGACGTCGAGGTTGAAACGCCCATCTGCAAGGCTGCGTGCAAGCAGGTGGCCGGCAAGAAGATGGTCATCGTCCCCATCCTGCGCGCGGGCCTCGGCATGGTTGAGGGGCTGCAGGAGCTCATGCCCTCCACGTTCGTCGGACACCTCGGCATGTACCGCGACCCCGAAACCCATGAGCCGCACGAGTACTACGCGAAGCTCCCCGACAGCATCTCCCAGCGCGACGTGCTGGTGGTGGACCCGATGCTGGCCACGGGCGGTTCGGCCACGGCGGCCATCCACTATCTGCGAAAGCTCGGCGTGAAGAACATCAAGCTCGTGGTGCTCGTGGCGGCGCCCGTCGGCATCGAGGCCGTGCTGGCCGCCGACCCGGACGTGCAGATCTACACCTGCGCCATCGACGAATGCCTGAACGAACATGCCTACATAGTCCCCGGCCTCGGCGACGCCGGCGACAGGATTTTCGGCACCAAGTAACAGAAAAGCCGCAGGTAGGATCTCCCTTTCTGAAGATCGCCCGCAGAATGGCTGTTGGCTTGGGAGCGGGGCCGGTGTTTTCGGCTTGGCGGTTTCGATAACCTTGAAGGGTGGGCGGCGGCGCGGCGCCCACCAAGCGAGTTCCGCAGCGAAGCGAGGACTGTCCGAGCGACTGGGCGTTGCGCCGCCGCCCACCCGGTCGCGCAGGTTGAAAGAGGTAAGCAATGGAACCACTCGACCATCGCCCCAGCTGGGACGAGTACTTCATGACGCTGGCGAACGAGGTCGCCACGCGCACCACGTGCATGCGCCGCGCCGTAGGGGCCGTCATCGTGAAGGACCGCCGCATACTGGCCACCGGCTACAACGGCGTGCCCACCGGCATGCGCCATTGCGCCGAGACCGGCTGCCTGCGTCAGCAGCTCGGCGTGCCCAGCGGCCAGCGCCACGAGATCTGCCGCGGCCTGCATGCCGAGCAGAACGCCATCATCCAGGCGGCGCGCTACGGCATCAACATCACGGGGGCGTCCATCTACGTCAACACGCAGCCGTGCATCGTGTGCGCCAAGATGCTCATCAACGCCGGCATCGACGAGATCGTCTACCAGAACCCGTACCCGGACGAGCTGGCCATGTCCATGCTCGAGGAAGCCGGCATGAAGCTGCGCGTGTTCGACCTGTAAACGAGATAGGGGAATGGGATAGGGGACGGGCGTGTCAGGGGGACGGGTGATTTGACACGCCCTCCTGACGTAAAATGAGCCACTAGCCCCGTCCCCCTGTCTCATTCCTGTCCTTTTCCGCTTGGAGAATATACGGTTTCGCTTACCGTTCCCCCGCGCTTTATGCAGTTTTTTGGCCGGTTTATTCTTCCACTCACCCAAATTTTGTAAGTTTTTGTAACCCTGCCGTCAGCCGAACGTGAAGTTCCGTTATCATACGAGTCGGCTTGGTAGGATGCGTACTTGTGCGCTTGACGGTCAAGAAGAAAGTGGGACATGGCAGTAGCAATCGTTCTGGGGGCGCTCGCGGGCGCTGCGGGGTTCGCTCCGCTGTTCGCCGGCTTGCGTATGACGAGACGAGTGACCGACACCAGCAACCTGGGGCACGCCGGTGCCCTTCTTCTAGGTGTGCTGCTCTCGGTCGCTGTGCTCTTCGTAACCGCCATCGCCTGCGCGCTCCTCGCGCGCGAGTTCGTCCTGCCCTTCGTTCTTGCCGAGGTCGTGGCTCTTTCCGTCGCGGCTATCGGGTTCGGCGTCAGCAATCTAGTGCGGAAGTAAGATGGAAAGGTAAAGACACGTGAATCCTCTTGAATCCCTAGCGGAACAGGTACCTCACCTGCAGCATTCTTTCGATTCCGCCTTCGTGTTCGGGTCGGGATCGTTCGGCATGACGCAGTACGTGCTGTGGATGCTCATCTGCTTCCTCATCACGCTCGTCGTCGTGCTTGCGGCCAGCAAGCGCCTCACGATCATCCCCACGAACAAGTTCACCAACATGGTGGAGTACGGCTACGAGTTCGTGAAGAAGGACATGGGCGAAAGCGCCATCGGCCACGGCTACAAGAAGCACCTGCCGTTCTTGGCCACGCTGTTCTTCTTCATCCTGATCAGCAACTTCGTGGGCCTCATCCCCGGCTGCAAGACCCCCACGGGGTCCATCAGCATCACCTGGGCGCTCGCGGCCATCTCGTTCATCTACTTCATCTTCTGGGGCATCAAGGCCAAGGGTCTGGGCGGCTACCTCAAGTCGTTCGCGCCGTCGGGCCTGCCGCTGGTCATGGTTCCCATCGTGTGGTTCCTCGAGCTGTTCTCCACCGTGCTGCGCGTGCTCACGCTGGCCGTTCGACTCTACGGAAACATGTTTGCCGGCCATATGGTTCTCGGCATTTTCGCGCTGCTCACCAGCGTGTTCATCGGCTCCGCCATCCAGGGCGCGGGCGTCGGCGTGGGAAGCATCTCCATCGCGTGGATGCTGTTCCTGTTCGCCATGTACGCTCTCGAGGTGCTGGTTGCGTTCCTGCAGGCCTACGTGTTCACCATCCTCAGCGCGGTGTACATCGGCCTGGCCACGTCCGACCACTAGGTCGACCCCGCGCCCTTTCCGAAAGGGGAGGGCGCACGCGCCTGCGCGCGGCAACGTTTGGTGTTTGACCGGCTATTCCACGGCTGGTTGACATAGAAGGTGTCCATGGTTCTCGGGAGAAGCCCGAGAACGGTAAAAGGAGGAAACTGTGGAAATTACACTCGCTCTTGCGGCTCTGAAGCTCGTGGGCTACGGCCTGTCGACCATCGGCCCCGGCCTGGGCATCGGCATCGCCTGCTACGGCTGCTGCGTCGCCACCGCTCGCCAGCCCGAACTGCAGGGTCGTCTGTTCACGAACTTCATCATCGGTGCTGCTCTCGCCGAAGCTCTGGGCCTCATCGGCTTCGTGCTTACCTTCATCGTGTAACTAAGCCTCATTCGGATACCGTGCCGTATAAGGCTTACATAGGAGGTAACGTACGTGAAAGCTAAAGCGAAAGAAACATCGGCCCGCATCGGGCTTGCCGCGCTTGCCGGCGCCGGCATGACGTTTGCTTTCCCTGCGCTCGCGTTCGCGGCTGAAGAAGAGTCATCGGGCGGCCTGAGCGCCATCTTGCCCGACATGGCGGAGTTCATCCCCATGCTCGTGATCTTCATCCTGCTCTGGATCGTTCTGGCCAAGTTCGGTTGGCCGAAGTTCGAGGCCATGCTGGAGAAGCGCGAGATGACCATCAAGGATTCCCTTGAGAAGTCCGAGCAGGCTCGCGTCGAAAGCGAGCGCGTGCTTGAGGAATACAAACGCCAGCTGGAGGATGCCAAAGCCCAGGCCGCCCAGATCGTCGCAGACGCGAAGAAGACGGGCGAGGCCGTGAAGGCCGACATCACCGATAAGGCGCAGTCCGAGGCCACCGCGATGATCGAGAAGGCGCACAACGCCATCGAAGCGGAGAAGAAGGCCGCCATCTCCGAGCTGCAGGGCTCGGTTGCCGACCTGTCCGTCTCCGTTGCGTCTCGCCTGATCGGCGAGGATCTCAACGATGCCGAGCACCGCAAGATCATCGAGCGCTACGTGAACGAGGCGGGCAGTTTCAATGCCAACTAACCGCCAAATTCTCAAAGAGAAGGTCGCGACGTATGCGTCCGTGCTTCTGGACGGCGCATACGAAGCAGGCGGTCAAGACGCCGTGCTCGAGGTCCGCGACCAGGCCGAGCGCATCCTGCGCATCGCACGTTCGAACATGGATCTCTCCGACGCCTTGGAGGACAGCTCCTATACGCCCGAGCAGAGGGGTCAGCTGGTGCGCAACCTGTTCGCATCCAGCAATCCCGTCCTCGTCGACGTTCTGGCCGTCATGGCCGAGCGCGAGGACTTCGCGTTGCTGTCGCGCGTATGGGCCAGCTATGGAGAACAGCTCGAACGCAAGCTGAACGTCACTGTCGTCGACGTCACGACCGTCGTCGAACTGGACGATCATCTGCGCGAGGTCATTACGAAGAAAGCTGAGGCCGACCTGGGAACGAACGTCGTGTTGCGCGAGCATATCGACAAGTCCCTGCTCGGCGGCATATTGATGAGTGCCAACGGCAAGCGAATCGACGCCAGCGTCCTGTCGCAGTTGGAAAGCGCTCGCAACGTGCTCAAACTATCAACAGATGGAGGTGAATGCTAGTGACTGAAATCACCGCACAGTCTATTGACGAGGCACTGCGCAAGCAGCTCGATGCGCTCAATACGAGCGTCGAATCTCGCGAAGTCGGAACCGTCATCCAGATCGGCGACGGTATCGCGCGCGTCGACGGCCTCAAGGACGCCATGGCGGGCGAGCTCCTCGAGTTCGTGGGTTCCAACGGCCAGACCGTCTACGGTATGGCCCAGAACCTCGAAGAGGACGAAGTCGGCGCCGTGCTGCTTGGTGACGTCACCGCAATCAAGGAAAACGACCAGGTGAAGACCACCGGTCGTATCGTGGAGATCCCCTCGGGCAAAGAGATGCTCGGCCGCGTGGTGAACCCGCTCGGCATGCCGATCGACGGCAAGGGTCCCATCAAGGCCGAAGGCATGCGCCCGGTGGAGTTCAAGGCTCCCGGCGTCATCCAGCGCCAGCCCGTCGAGGAGCCGATGCAGACCGGCATCCTGGCCATCGACTCGATGATCCCCATCGGCCGCGGCCAGCGCGAGCTGATCATCGGCGACCGCCAGACCGGCAAGACGTCCATTGCGGTTGATGCCATCATCAACCAAAAGGGCAAGGACATGATCTGCATCTACGTCGCCATCGGCCAGAAGGCGTCCACGGTCGCCGGCCTGGTGGAGACGCTGGAGAAGCACGGCGCGATGGAGTACACGATCATCGTGAACGCCTCCGCGTCCGACTCCGCTCCGCTGCAGTACATCGCCCCCATGGCGGGCGCCGCCATCGGCGAGTACTTCATGTACAACGGCGAGAACGGCCAGCCGGCCACGGCCGACAACCCGGGCCGCCACGTGCTGTGCATCTACGACGACCTGTCCAAGCAGGCCGTGGCGTACCGCCAGATGTCGCTGACGCTGCGCCGCCCGCCGGGACGCGAAGCGTACCCGGGCGACATCTTCTACCTGCACTCCCGCTTGCTGGAGCGCGCGGTCAAGATGTCCGACGAGTACGGCGCGGGCTCGCTCACGGCGCTGCCCATGATCGAGACGCAGGCCGGCGACGTGTCCGCCTACATCCCGACCAACGTCATCTCCATCACGGACGGCCAGATCTTCCTGTCCACCGACCTGTTCTTCCAGGGCCAGCGCCCTGCGGTCAACGTCGGCATCTCGGTGTCGCGCGTCGGCGGCTCCGCGCAGGTCAAGGCCATGAAGCAGGTTGCCGGCACGCTGCGCCTCGATCTCGCGTCCTATCGCGAGCTGCAGGCGTTCACGCAGTTCGGCAGCGACTTGGACAAGTCGACCCAGGACCAGCTGAACCGCGGCGCCCACATGACCGAGCTGCTGAAGCAGGGTCGTTACGTGCCGATGCCCGTCATGGACCAGGCTATGTCCATCTACGCAGGTGCTCATGGCTACCTCGACGACATCCCGGTGTCCGACGTCGTCCGCTTCCGCGGCGAGTTCCTCGACTTCATCCACGCTTCCAAGCCGGAGATCGTCGAGGCCCTCGAGAAGGCGCAGAAGTTTACCGATGAAATCGAAACCGACCTGAACGCCGCTATTGAAGCTTTCAAGCTGCAGTTCTCGCCCTCGGCTTCCTAAGGCAGGTAGACTATGCCCAACCTTCACGACATAGAAAGGCGTATCGGCTCCGTCTCTTCGACGAAGCAGATCACGCGCACCATGGAGATGGTGGCGGCTGCGAAGATCCGTCGCGCTGGAGAGCGCGTGGCGGCTGCGACGCCGTACTCCGAATCCATGGTCGAAATGTTGGCCAACGTTGCCAAGCGTGTAGGTGGCTCCGATAACGCGCTGTTGCGCAAGCACGACGAAGTGAAGAACGTGCTGTTCGTCGTGGTTGTGTCGGACCGCGGCCTTGCCGGCGGTTTCAACAGCAACGGGCTGCGGCACGTCGAGCGTCTCATGAAGGAAAAGCAGGCCGCAGGCGCGTCCGTCCAGGTCGTCGCCTGCGGTAAGAAGGCCGTCGGGTACTTCACCTACCGCAAGGTGGAGCCGGTGCTCGGGTTCACGGACCTTTCTGCCGATCCGACGGTGGAGGAGGCCGCGTCCGTCGCGGCGTACGCCATCGACGGATACGAGAACGGCACGATCGACGAGGTGTTTGTCGTGTACAACCACTCGAAGAACGCTGCCGAGCAGGTGCTGCGCACGGAGCTCGTGCTGCCCGTGGACACGGCTGCGCTCGATGCCGAGCTGGCCGCCGAAGGCGTGCAGCAGGAAGCGGGCGAGGCGAAGCTCGAGGGCGATGTGATCTTCGAGCCCAGCGCCGAGGCCGTCCTCGACCGCTTGCTGCCGGCGTATGTGCGCACGACGCTGTACCATGCGCTCATCGACTCGGCTGCTGCCGAGCAGGGCGCGCGCCGCAACGCCATGATGTCGGCTACGGACAACGCTACCGAAGTGCTCGAAACGTTGACTAGATTGTATAACCGCGTACGCCAGGGCGCTATCACGACGGAGATTTCCGAGATCGTCGGTGGCGCAGCGGCTTTGGAGGATTAAATGGCTGAACAAATGCTTACGAAGGAGGAGCTCGAGGCCAGCAAGGGCGCTACCGGTCGCATCGTGCGTATCGTCGGCCCTGTCGTTGACGTCGAATTTCCCCCTGATCAGCTGCCGGCGATTTACAACGCGCTGACGGTTGATGCCAAGACCCTGGCGGGCGACTTGCACCTCGTGCTCGAGGTCGAGACGCACCTGCCGGGCAACCTTGTCCGCTCGGTGGCCATGAGCTCGACGGACGGTCTCGTCCGCGGCCTCGAGGTCGTCGACACGGGCAACCCGATCATGATGCCCGTGGGTCCCGAGACCCTGGGCCGCATCTGGAACGTCATGGGCGAGCCCGTCGACGAGAAGCCGATGCCCGAGGTGAAGGGCTACATGCCCATCCACCGTCCGGCTCCGGACTACGACGAGCTGTCCACCACCACCGAGATCTTCGAGACCGGCATCAAGGCCATCGACCTTGTCGAGCCCTTCGTCAAGGGCGGTAAGACTGGTCTGTTCGGCGGCGCCGGCGTGGGCAAGACGGTTATCATCCAGGAGCTCATCAACAACCTGGCCCAGGAGCACGGCGGCACGTCGGTGTTCACGGGCGTGGGCGAGCGTACCCGCGAGGGTACCGACCTCTACCTGGAGATGAGCGACTCGGGCGTCATCAACAAGACCTGCCTCGTGTACGGTCAGATGAACGAGCCTCCGGGAGCGCGTCTGCGCGTGGGTCTCGCGGGCCTCACCGAGGCGGAGTACTTCCGCGATCAGGGCCAGGACGTGCTTCTGTTCGTGGACAACATCTTCCGCTTCACGCAGGCCGGCTCCGAGGTGTCCGCTCTGCTGGGCCGCATGCCCTCTGCCGTGGGTTACCAGCCGACGCTGGCAACCGAGATGGGCGACTTGCAGGAGCGCATCACGTCGACGTCCACCGGCTCCATCACGTCCGTGCAGGCCGTGTACGTGCCCGCCGACGACCTGACCGACCCTGCGCCGGCCACGACGTTCACGCACCTCGACGCGAAGACGGTTCTGTCCCGTTCGATCTCCGAGCTGGGCATCTACCCGGCCGTCGACCCGCTGGAGTCCACCTCCCGCGCGCTCGACCCGCAGATCGTCGGCGAGGAGCACTATCGCGTGGCCGTGGGCATCCAGGAGCTTCTGCAGAACTACAAGGACCTGCAGGACATCATCGCCATCCTCGGCATGGACGAGCTGTCCGAGGATCAGAAGAAGATCGTGAACCGTGCCCGCAAGGCGCAGCAGTTCTTCGGCCAGTGCTTCCACGTGGCCGAGCAGTTCACGGGCTTGCCGGGCAAGTACGTGAAGCTTGAGGACACCATCCGTTCCTTCGCCGCCATCCTCGACGGCGAGTGCGACGAGATCCCCGAGCAGTGCTTCCGCATGAAGGGCTCCATCGAAGACGTGTACGCTGCGTACGAAGAGATGAAGAAGGCCTCGTAATGGCTGGGTTCATGTGCGACATCGTGACGCCGGTGGCGAAGCTGGTCTCTGATGAGGTCGAGCTCGTCGTCGTGCCCGGCGTCGAAGGCGAGATGGGCTTTCTGAAAGGCCATGCTCCGCTCGTGTCGGTGCTTGCTGACGGCGAGGCGCGCGTGAAGGCGGTCGGCGCCTCCGAGACCGTGCATTACGCTTTGCAGGGCGGTTACGTCGAGGTGACGGACGACAAGGTCATCATCTTGGCCGATCGTGCGCTGCCTGCGGCCGACATCGATGTCGAGCAGGTGCGCGAGCAGCTGGCCGGCATCGAGGAGCAGCTGTCCGGACTCTCCGAAGAGGAGGCTCGCAAGACGACGCTCGCAGCCGATAAGGCGTGGTGCGACGTTCAGCTGAGGGTCGCCAAAGCGGCTTAAGGCGGACGCGTTCGAAGACGCGCGGCTTCGGTCGCTTGGCAACGCAACGGCCGATGCGCTGCGGTTGACGAGCAAGATGTGGAAGAGCCCCCGCACGGGGCTCTTCCTTTTTTTCCGGCTATGTTTTCGAGGCGTTGGCGTCCCGAAGAGGGATGGTCTCGGACAATGCGAGAGGTTCGGATTCGAGAGTGGTATGATAAGGGGGAAATCGTTGTGCGCCGACGGGCTGCGGCGCAAAGATGAAGGAGAACGCTCGTGAGTCGTCGGAAGTCCCTTGAATTCTCCGGATGCGTGCAGATCGAGGGCGAGGAAGACGGCTATGACGCGCTGACGGGGCTGCCGGATCGTACGACCTTGGAGCGACGCATCGAGCGGTGCCTTGCCCAGAAGGGTCGTCCGTTCAGCCTCATCGTCATCGATATCGACAATTTCAGGTCGTACAACGATGCGTACGGCTATGCAGTGGGAGACGCGATAATCGCTCGGTTCGGACGCTATCTGCAGGCCAGCCTTTCGTCCGGTGCCGAGATGGTTGGCCGCGTGGGCAGCGAGGAGTACCTCGCCATCGTCGACGGCGCCGACCGGGACGTCCTGGACGGCCTCACGAGCGATCTGCTCTCCGTGCGCCTGACCATCGACGGGGAAGGGCCTTCCGGGGAATCCACGTCCGTCAGCCTGACCGCCGGCGCGGGCGTCGTGTCGTGGGACGGGGAAGCTGCCTTGACGCCGGCGGCCCTCATCCATCAAGCCGAGGTGGCACTGAGGAAAGCGAAGCAGCTTGGCAGGAGCCGCCGCTACGCGTTCGAGACCGACGATGCCGAATTCGCGCGCCTGCGAGAGGACATGCGCCTTTCGATGGAACTCTCTGTGGAGATCGGCGATGCGCTCGAACGCGGGGAGTTCGAAGCCTTCTTCCAGCCCCTGTTCAGGCCCTCGAACGGCCGGATCGTGGGGGCCGAAGCGCTCGCGCGCTGGCGGCATCCGTCGCGCGGCCTGGTCAGCCCCGCCGTGTTCATCCCGCCGCTCGAGCGCAGCGGCGCCATCGTCGACCTCGATCTGGCCATATTCGAGCAGTGCTGCCGCTTCCTGCGCGACCGTCTCGACAAGGGCGCGGTCATCGTGCCGCTGAACTGCAACTTCTCGCGCTTGCATTTCTTGGACGACTCGTTCGCCGACGCGTTGAAAGGCATCGTCGACCGCTACGCCGTCCCTCCGTCGTATCTGTGCGCGGAAATCACGGAAAGCGCGTTCGTCGAGGATTTCGACACCGTGATCGGCCAAGTGAAGCGGCTGCACGAGCACGGTTTCAGCGTGGCCATGGATGATTTCGGCAGCGGGTACTCGTCGCTGGGCATGCTGCAGAACCTGCCCATCGACGAAGTGAAGATCGACCAGCTGTTCTTCCAGCGCGACCTTTCCGACTTCCGCAACGCGACCGTGGTGTACTCGATGGCGAACATCGCCAAGGTGCTGGGCCTGGTCGTGGTTTGCGAGGGCATCGAAACCGCCGAGCAGGTCGAGTTCGTGAAAGGCATCGGGTGCGACATTGCCCAAGGCTTCTTCTTCAGCCGCCCGGTCGACGAGGCTTCGTTCGGAAAACTGCTGGAGCGAGCACGTGCACATGAGCCGCTGACGCGATCGCCGCTGCGCAAGGAGGACGCGCGGTCGTTCATCGTGCGCTTGTTCGATCATGCCTTCGTAAGGCAGGATCTCGATGCGTTCGCAGACTGTTGCTTCGACGACGTGCAGTGGCAGGATCGGTTCGAGGAGGGCTGCTTCTCGGGCATCGACGCGGTGCGCGCGCATCTCGAGCGCGCGATGAGCGGCCGGGAGCTCTCCATCGCGTACAAGGCCATCACGGTGAACGAGCTGTCCGGCGATCTCGTCGCGGTGAGCGGCGAAGCGGTATTCACCGGAGACGTGGACTACCAGGGCGTCTTCTACTTCGGTGCGTCGTGTTTGGCAACCGATGCCGGCGTCCTTCTGACCAAGATGAAGATCGACCGAGTCAACCGTTCGGGTCATTCGCATAGATCCTTGCAGATGGCGGCAATGGATATGGAGCGGTTGGACGAAGGCCCCGCGCTCGATCAATTCTACGGGGTCGTGCCCGTGGGCATCATTCGCTACGATTTGTCGGGCGACATGCTGATAACTTATATGAATCAAGCTATGTTCGACATCCTCGGCTACACGAAGGAGCAGTTTTACGGAGAGGTTGGAGCCAACCTTCGAATGATCGTGCATCCCGACGATCTCGACCATCTGTACAAGAAGAGCGTCGAGATGATAGAGACCGGCGAGTCGGAGCCGTTCTCCTATCGTTTCATCAGGCGTGACGGCTCCGTCGCACGCGTGCTGTATCGGCAATGCAATCTTCCGGGCATCGACGGGCGGCCCGTCACCCAGGGCATGTACATCGATCTGGACGAAGCCGAGCGCTATCTGACGGAGGACGAAGGGGAATAGGGGAGCCCCGCGGAGCCGCGATGCGAGGGCGGCGCGCGCTGTCTGGCAGCGGCGCTCGCCGTCGGCTTGCCTGGCGCAGTCTCGGCGGGTTGCGAACTTCTTCATGTCGGGGTCGGGAATGCCTTGGCAGCGCCAGGCC
>OGXN01001570.1_pt1 | contig 21139 bp, 13 predicted proteins | sample 1576281 | NCBI WGS metagenome assembly OGXN01 (sample SAMEA3541494, study PRJEB24748) | human gut metagenome | biome: human gut; feature: human-associated habitat; material: faeces | place: China | collected 2012
GCAGTCCCGAAATCACAGGGTCAGATCACTTCGCCACGGCGTCCTTCAGGGCCTTGCCGGCCTTGAACACGGGCACTACGGAAGCGGGGATCTCAATGGACTCCTTGGTCTTGGGGTTGCGGCCCACGCGGGCGGCACGCTTCTTGACCTCGAAGGATCCAAAGCCCACCAGCTGCACCTTGTCGCCGTCTTTCAGGGCGGCAGTGATAGCGTCAAACGTGGCGGACACAACAGCCTCGGCCTCCTTCTTGGAAACGTAGGCAGAAGCGGCGACAGAATTGATGAGTTCAGCTTTGTTCATGGATGTTATCCTCCTATACAATGTGTGATGCGCTTGCTAGATGATTTATTCCTAACGCAGGCAGGCGCGCCCGCGATTAAGACGGATCGTGGGATTTTGCATCGTTCCAGAGGGCCAGCAGCTCCGCCTCACCGCACTCCGGCAGAGGCTTGTCCGCGGCCTCTTCCACCGCGCGGAAGCGGCGGTCAAACTTGTCGCAGGCCCGGTGGAGGGCGTCCTCCGGGTCCACGCCCGACATCTGGGCGATTTTGGCGGCCATAAACAGCGTGTCGCCCAGCTCCTCCCGGATGCCGTGGGGCGCGTCGGCGGCCTGACCGGCCTCCAGGGCGGCCCGGAGCTCCCGGACCTCCTCTTCCAGCTTGTCCAGTGCCTGGAGAGAGCTTGTCCAGTCAAAGCCGGCCTTGGCGGTCTTGGACTGAATCTTTTCCGCCCGCCACAGGGCAGGCAGCGTGTGGGGCACGGCCTCCACCGCGTCCGCCGTGGACCGCTGGCCCTTCTCCCGGCGCTTCAGCACGTCCCAGTTGGCCAGGACCTGCTGGGAGGTATCCGCCTGCACGTCCCCAAAGACATGGGGATGGCGGTACACCAGCTTCCGGGCCACGCCGTCCACCACATTTGCCATGGTGAAGCGGCCCCGCTCCGCCTCGATTTGGGCATGGAAGGCCACCTGCATCAACACGTCGCCCAGCTCCTCGCACATGCCGCTGGCGTCGTCGTGGTCGATGGCGTCCAGAACCTCATAGGTCTCCTCCAGGAAGTTCCGGCGGATGGAGCTGTGGGTCTGCTCCCGGTCCCAGGGGCAGCCCCCGGGAGCCCGCAGCAGCCGCATGATCTCCAGAAAATCCTCGTAGCTGTAAAAATCCTTACGCTGAAACTCTACCATAAGATGCCTGCCTTTGCAAGAAAAATTCACGGGAAACCCCTGATTTTTCAAGGAATTTTAGCGGATCGCCCCCTTGGGAAGGGGGCGCGGCCGCCCGGTTTCTCATTTTAAGTGCAGAAGTTTAATAAGCTTTTCCCCGCGGGGAATGGACCGCACATCCTCCGCCCGCAGGATCCGCAGAGCGATCACCAGCACACCGTAGACGATCACGCCGGCCAGGATGCCCAGCAGGACACAGGCGGCGTTGGCCAGATATACAGACCAGAGCTGGATCTTATCCGGATCCGCAAACATCTGCTGTGCCAGGGCGAGGAAAGCCCCATCCAGCACCCGGCTGGCTAGGCCATAGACCGCCCAGGCCGCGCCGCCCATGAGCAGGGAAGCGGCCACGGGCTTTGCGAAAACTTCGAGATACCGTGGCTTCTGGGGCGAGTATTTCCACACGAAGAACAGATTCAGCACCACGATCACCAGATAGCAGCATAGCGTGGAGATGGGTGCGCCGTGGATGTTGATGTCCGGATTCCCCACCAGGAAATAGTTCATGATGATCTTGACGATGCCGCCGACGATCACGGTGAAGATGGGTAGCTTCTCCTTGCCGTAGGTCTGCAGGATAGCGTTGGTCAGGATCATCAGGCAGATGAAGATGAGGGCGATGCCCAGCACCTGAAGATGGGGGCCCGCCGCCAGGGCATCCTCCCGCTGGGCCGGCAGCACCAGGACCATGATGGGCGTGGAGAGGACACTGAGGCCGATGCCCGCCGGCAGGGCCAGAATGGCGATGATGCGGAAGGCGGAGGAGATGATCCGGTCCGCTCCGGCATGGTCCTGCCGGGCCAGAGCCGCCGCCGCGAATGGAATCAAGCTCATGGTCACCGGGTACACGAAGGAGGCCACCATGTTGGGCATATCCATGGCCATGCTGTACTGGCCGTTCAGGGCAGCGGCCGATTCCTCCGACAGCAGCAGGGCGTTCTGCAGCTGGCCCATGACGATCTTGGTGTCGATGATGTTCAGGATGCTCATTGCGGAGTTGCTGAGGGTGATGGGGATGCCAATGGCCAGGATCTGCCGGATCAGATGGCTGCTGCCGGAGGGGACATCCAGGGACTGTGTCCGATTCCGGTGCTTCGCCAAATATCCCACCAAAAACAGCATGGAGACCGCCGTGCCCGCCGTGACGCCCAGGATGGCCGCGGCGGCGCCCATCTCCAGGCTCATGCCGATGCGCAGTACATACCACGCCAGCGGCAGACCGATAGCCAGTTTCAAAAGCGCCTCCAGTACCTGGGAAACCGCCGTAGGCGTCATGTTGCCCTGGCCCTGGGTGTAGCCCCGCATGCAGGCCAGCAGGCACACGCAGAACACCGCCGGAGCCAGCGCCCGGATGGGCTGGGCCGCCAGGCTGTTCTCCAGAAACCCCGCCAAGCCCTCTGCCTGGAAGAACATAAACAGGGCGCCCACCGTGCCCAGGACGAAAAACAGCACGATGGCGGTGCGGAAGATCTTCCGCTTCTCGTTCTCCCGTCCCTGGGCATGGGCCTGGCTGGTCAGCTTGGAGATGGCCAGAGGCAGGCCCGCCGTGGAGAAGGTCAGCAGGAAATTGTAAATCTTATAGGCAGTGTCGAAATACGTCTTGCCGGGGCCGCCCAGGATGTTGTTCAGGGGGACTTTGTAGAAGAACCCGATAAATTTCACCACAACGACAGCTGCGGCCAGGATGGCGGCGCCGCCCAGGAAGGATTGCTTTTTTTGATTAGACATGAAGCGATTACCTCAAATTACAACAGAGAACTAGGGCGGCGGAATCTGCTGCCCCTATGAGCCTATGGCCTGCCGCTGCCGTTTATAACCGGGCCAGACACGCCTTTACCAGGGCAGAGAACCGGGGCCCCGCCGTGGCGGCGGCGGCAAGCACCTCGTCGGAGGAAAGAGGCTGGTCCAGCACCCCGGCCCCCATATTGGTGCAGAGCGTGAAGCCCAGCACATCCATGCCGCAGTGGGCGGCCACAATGGCCTCCGGCACCGTGGACATGCCCACGGCGTCCGCGCCCAGCGCCCGGGCGGCACGGACCTCCGCCGGCGTTTCGTACTGGGGGCCGGGGAAGTACATATAGACGCCCTGGCGCAGGGGGATGGACAGCTCCTCCGCAGCCTCCCGGGCGGTGTCCTGGAGTCGGGGCGTGTACACATGGCTCATGTCCGGGAACCGGGGGCCGAACTCCTCCAGATTGGGGCCGCAAAGGGGGCTGACACCGAAGAGTTTGATGTGGTCAGTAATCAGCATGATGTCCCCGGCGGAGAAGGCGGTGTTCACCGCGCCGGCAGCGTTGGTGACTACCAGCGTTTCCGCCCCCAGCAGCCGCAGCACCCGGACGGGATAGCTGACATCCTCAAAGGACCAGCCCTCATAGGTGTGGAGGCGGCCCTGCATCACCGCCACGTCCTGACCCGCCAGGCGGCCGAACACGAACCGGCCCGCGTGGTCCGGGGCGGTGGATCTGTTAATTATTCCGGACATTTTCATTATTTAGCCTCTAAACGATTCAGTAAATCTATAATCAATCTTTGATTATTATCATTAACATCAAATTTATCAAGTAATTGATTTATTTTTAAGCGTCCCCCTAGTTTTAATTGAAGGTCAGTAACTTTTCCTTCACTAACTAATTTAATAATTTCTCTAAGCCCTTTTATTTCCAAAACATCCTTTAATTGACTATTTAAAGTATAACGTTTTTTTTCATCAACACACTCACCATTTGTTCTTATAATTTCCTGATATACATAAAATGAATCTTTAATATAACGTTTTAAAGTACCATTTCCATCATTATCTTTATCTACGTAAATAAATCCATAACGTTTTTTCATTTCGCCAGTTGAATAGCTTACAATATCAATCGGACTCCACCAAGTGTACCCAAGCAACTCAACTCCATCTAAGTCTACTGCTTTTTTCATTTCTCGAACATGTTGCGTCAAATAATCAATTCGGTAATTATCATGAATTTGATGATCGTTACTAATTTCATCGACTGCTCCTAGTCCATTTTCTACGATAAATAACGGAATTTGATAACGATCATATAAGTAATTCAAAGAAACTCTAAGTCCCTTAGGATCAATCGGCCAGCCCCATTCGCTTACTTTAATATATGAGTTTTTAGCTCCACTAAAAAGATTTCCGCCACTTCCAAGATTATCTAAAATATCACTTGACATCGTAATACTCTGGTAATAAATAAAACCAATATAATCAACTTTTCCTTGTTCTAAGATTTTTTCATCACCATCTATGACTGGTAATTCAATTCCATAACGTGACATCCATGTCAATGCTTTATTTGAATATCTCCCTCGTACCTGAACATCGGTAAAAAACATATTTACATCCATAAAATTATGATTAAACATTACATCATCGGGTTTACATGTAGCGCTATAACCACATAAGAAGGCAATCATACAGCCAATTTGAGCAGAAGGAATAATCTCATGACAAGCTTTAACCGCTTTTGCTCCTGCTAAGAACATATGATGACATGCAGTCAAAACGGTTTGTAAATAATTATTATCAATTTTTGCAATCACACCACCTCCAGTATAAGGATTGGTGATCATTCCATTAATCTCGTTAAAAGTTAGCCAATATTTGACTTTAGCAGAATATCTTTTGAAACATGTAATAGCAAAACGTTCAAAATAATCAACACACCGCCGATCAAAAAAGCCATTGTACTGCCTGCTTAAATAATAAGGCATTTCATAATGCGATAATGTGACCACTGGTTCAATATCTAGTTTCAACATCTCATCAAATAATTGATCATAAAACTGCAACCCTTTTTCATTCGGCTCTAGCTCATCACCATTAGGATAGATACGTGACCAAGCAATTGACACTCGCAAACAATTAAAGCCCATTTCTTTAAAATATTGTAAATCATCTTTATAGTAATGATAAAAATTAATTGCTTCATGACTTGGATAGAAGGTTCCTTCTTCTAAAACAGGTGTAATTCTTTTTGCCTGTTTATAGCTTCCTCCTGTACAAATATCTGCGCATGAAATACCTTTTCCATCTACATTCCATGCTCCTTCACATTGGTTGGCGGCAGTTGCACCACCCCATAAAAAATCTTTTTTAAATGGCATATGTTGCCCTCCTTTTTCTTCATTTATTATGGTAACACATATCTTTTTATATGATTTTTCAAAGATATGAAACTTTCATACATTCATCTTTATTTGAAGAAAGGAAAGAAACTTATGTCCTTTCCTTTCGTTTATTTTATAGTAATACCGTGATCAACGAATCATTTGCTTTTACGCTTGCTTCTTGTGTTTCTACGATATCTAAATAATCATTGGTATTGGTAATAATGATAGGTGTATCTACACAATAGCCTTCTTTTTCAATAGCAGCTTTATCAAATGAAACAAGCAGCTGTCCTTTTGTTACTTTGTCACCTTGTTTTACATGTGCTTCAAAGTGTTTTCCTTCTAATTGAACAGTATCTAAACCAATATGAATCAATACTTCACATCCATTGTCACTTACAAGTCCAATCGCATGTTTGGTTGGGAATAATGTCATGATTGTACCATCAAATGGGGCAATAACTTTTCCATTTGCTGGTTCAATTGCGATACCTTTGCCTAAAGCACCACCTGCGAAAGCAGCATCTTTTACTTCAGATAATGGTTTCACTTTTCCTTCGATTGGTGAAACGATAACTTCTTTTGATACTTTTACTGGATTCTTTGTTTCTACAGTCACAGGCTTCATGTCTTCTGATTTATCTTTCCAGAAGAAAAATGTCAATACAAAACCAATGATCATAGAAACAGCGATACATGCAAAGCTTGCGTACATACCACTGGCATCCCCTGTTGGTGAGATGTAGTTTACAACACCAAAGATACCTAAACCACCCATGGTATAACCTTTACCATTTAATAATGCAAATAATGCACCACCAGCACTACCACCGATCATTGAGAATATAAATGGTGTTTTTTCAGGTAAAGAGAAACCATAGATTGCAGGTTCTGTTACACCACATACACCGGATACGATCGCAGGAATTGCAAGTGCTTTTTTCTTTGCATCACGTAATTTAAAGAACATAGCAGCAATTACAGCAGTCTGTGCAAATGAGCATCCAAAGCTTCCTACTAAGATTGTATCAAATCCTGCAGTTGTCATATTGATCATAGCGATTGGAATCAATGCCCAGTGTAATCCAAAGATAACAAGTGCCTGCCAGAAGAAACCAACCACATGCCCGCAGAAACCCTCAACCGGGCCTATTAATCATTGAGAGCATGCATATAGATTAGAGAATCCACTTGATAATAAGTTTGTAGCTAATGAAACGATTGGTCCAATGATTAAGAAACCAACTGGTAAGCTGATCAGCAATACAAATAAAGGAACAAAGAATCCTTGTAGCATTTCAGGAATGAATTTCTTGCCAAGTTTCTGTAAGTAACCTGCGAATGCAACAACAACCAATACTGGCACAACAGAAGATGTATAGTTACCTGCAACAAATGGAATACCAATAAAAGTTGTAAAGTAATCCCCTAACAGTGGTAAAGAACCTAGTGCTTCCCCAGCTGCAGCCAATGCATCTTTTTGAATGGTTGGATAACATAATGCAGCACCAATGACCATACCTGTGATTGGGTTTAATTTAAATTTCTTCGCTGCAGTATATCCTAATAATACTGGCATGAAATAGAATACGGCATCACCAATGGCATTTAATACCATATAAGTACCACTTGTACTATAGCTTGCGCCCATCAGGAATACTAGCAATGCATTTAAACCTTTGACGATACCAGCAGCACACATTGGGCCTAAGATTGGCTGGAAACATCCACTGATGATATCAATCAGTTTATTGAATACTCCTTTTGGTGCATCTTGTTCAGATGCAGGAGCACCTCCTCCGATACCAGCAACTTCACATACATCTGCGTATACATTTGGTACGTGATTTCCAATAACGACCTGATACTGACCTGCAGAATGCATAACTGTTACGACACCATCCATATTTTTCAAGATGTCATCATTTGCTTTTGATTCATCCTTCAGTTTAAAACGTAAGCGTGTGATACAGTGTGTTAATCCATTGATGTTTTCTTTTCCTCCGACATTCTTAATGATGTCCTTTGCTAATTGTTCATATTTTCCCATGTTTATGTCCTCCATTTCTTTTCGTTTTCATTCGAAACATGAAGGTTTGGCCAACTTAATGTCACCATCCAGTTACATATGAAATATTTGAATATTGCTTGTCGTTTGCTCCTTATACTTGTAAAATGTCCCTCCTTTTCTTTTTGATCTATAGCCAATCAGTTGATCTGATGAACTACCCACAGTTCTTATTTGTGACTCTTGCGATATGAATGGTCAGATACAGCATTTCTTCATCACTTAAAAGATAGTCATACTGTTCTACCAAGAACTTTTTGATAACTTTGACACATTCATAAGCATTTTTATATTTCATCTTGATGATATCCAATAAATCATCTTCACTTTCTTCCTGATAGGTTTTCTTTGTCACAAGACGCTGGGCAAAGAATTTCAGGTGTGTTACAAAGCGATAATAATATACAGAATCTTCATCATATTCCATGTTGAAGTAATATTTTACGATATTGGATAATTCCTGCATCACTTTCGTGATGGTGTACATATCTTCTACTTTATCAGGATTTTCTTCCATCTGTGCATTCACAAAGTGTAAGGCAATAAATCCTGCTTCATCTTCCGGCAGTATAATTTTTGTACGCTGCGCAATCATTTCTACCGCTTTTTGACCGATGTAAAATTCATCTTTATAAAATCGTTTAATATCCCATAGCAATGCATTTTTTACAACGATACCTTCACTGAAGCGCTTTACGGACATGAAGATATGATCTGCCAAAGAGATATAAATGGAATCATTGATTTTCTTTCCAATATGTGTTTTTGCATAGGTGATAATATCTTCCACCAACAACATATATTCTAGTGGTATGTTTGCGACTATCTCTTGAAATTTATTGTTTGTATCGGGGTTGCTCATTGTGAACACCTTGTCAATCTGGGCTGGATCGATTTCATCTCCACACTTTTTCTTAAAGGCAAGACCTCTTCCCATAACAACCTGTTCTTTTTCCTGTTCATCTAACACAACGACAACATTGTTATTTAAAATCTTATGTATTTGCATGGTCTGACCCCTTTCTGAACACATAAAAAACCTATCTACATCAACCACTATCACATACATTCTGCATATTCTATTGGCTCTTGTGTAAATAGGTTTAGCTTGTACTTAAACAATCACTATCCATCGATTACGGTAATATCATACAGGATGGTTTTTGTTTTGTCAACGCTTTCAGCTAAATTTTTTTTATGCCCATTTTAGTAATATCTTTTTTCTACACGGGTACCAAATGGCATCAAAGCCAGCGTGGCATATTTGAAATGCTGCAGACCAAATGGGATGGCAAAAAAATATCACCCGGATGTCAACAAGGAACCGGGTGCTGAGGAAAAGTTTAAGGAAGTAAATGAAGCATATGAAGTGCTGAGTGATCCTCAGAAAAAAGCAACTTATGACCAGTTTGGATTTGCGGGCATGGATGGTGCCGGTGGATTTGGCGGAGGTGCTGGTGGCTTTGATGGATTTGGTGACTTCTCTGATATCTTCGGTTCTTTCTTCGGTGGAGGTTTTGGAGGCGGTGGAAGCCGTCGTCAAAGCAATGGTCCACGTAAGGGCGATGATCGTTTCATGCAGATGAGAATCGACTTTATGGACGCCATTTTTGGTAAAGAAGAAGAAATTAGTATTGATGTAGATGAATTATGTAATGAATGTAATGGTACAGGCGCACGTAGTAAGTCCGATATCAAGGGATGTAGTCGATGCGGTGGTACAGGACATGTCACAACACAACAGCGTACACCATTTGGCGTATTCCAGAGCCAAAGCGTATGTCCGGATTGTAATGGTACAGGTAAGACCATTGTTAATAAATGTCCAAAATGTCATGGTAAAGGTTATGAGCACAAACGTGTGAAACTAAATATCAAGATTCCTGCAGGTATTCAATCAGGTCAGCAGGTTCGTGTGCCAAATAAAGGTGAACGTGGTGTGAATGGAGGGCCAAATGGAGATTTGTATATCGAAATTCTGGTAAGCCGTCACAAACAGTTTACACGTGATGGCAATGATATTCGTATCACCATTCCAATTAGTGCGATTGATGCAACACTTGGCTGTAAGGTGGATGTGCCAACCGTTTATGGTGATGTGGAATTAACCATTCCAGCAGGTACGCAATATGGTCAGCAGTTCCGTTTAAAAGGCAAAGGTGTGAAATCACCACGTGGTGGTCAAGGTGATCAGTATGTGGAAGTGAAGGTAGAAATTCCTACAAAGATTAGCCGTGATGAGCGCGAACTGTATGAAAAGATCAAGAATAAGAAGGAACATGAGAGTCCTTTTGAAAAGTTTAAGAATGCGTTTAAATAAGTAAGATGAGAACCCAGAGTATGGGTTCTTTTTATATTGTATATTATTTTAGGATAAAATAAAGATATAATGGAACTAGGAATCGTTTCGAGTTTATTATTTAATTTAAAATTGAAGAATTATAAAAATAAAGTGTATTGCTTAGTTAATCGTTAGATATAAAAAATTTGGTTCTTCATTTTTTGAAAATCAATTAAGTGATATATTGAAAATACGAGTAGTAGAAGTTATATTGTCATTATACATATGTCTGAATACGGAAAAAAAAGCTATCAATCAGGATATAATAAAAACGTTCGATATGCTACGTTTGATGAGAAGAAACTTGGATATGGTTTGGATTTTAGTAGAATGAGTGGTCAAGAGAATAGATGGAGAAATAATGAGCAGACACAAATGAAAGCTTCATGGAGAAAAGGCTATGAAAAAATCATAGAGTATTGTATTAAAAAAAAGATAGATTGATATAATAAAATCTTAATTATTATAGAAGTAAGATTTTTTATTTGAGAAAGGAAATTTATGTTAATACTATTTATGGCATAGTCATAAATAACTTATATTCCCCTTAGAGTATAGATTAATATCTTAAATGTTAATGAGATTAAGCCGATATTTTGATTAGAATACTTATTATCTATTGCATGTTATTCTAATTAATATCTAATAAAAATATAATTATGTTATTATATCTCAAGTTTTACACTTCAAATAGTGTAAAACATCAAATCCCCTTTATTTAAGAGGTTTTCAACGCTTTAATTCTATATAATGCGTTGTATATGAATATTATTTTGTTAATTTTTTTATCATTTTTGCCAGCTCCTTTGGCTGATAGTCCTTTCAATCTAATAGAAGCAGTATTTCTTTCTCTAACGCATTTAATGTCTTACTGTCTTGATAGACTACCATATAATATAGATCATGTACATTCATATTTTTTTTATGTTTCTATCAACTTATCTGTTGTGACATGTGTATTTTGATCATTTAACCTGCGTTCTATCTGACGACAAATCAATAATGCAGTATAACAGATCAAAAAATGAGCTTTGATCCTTTCTAGCTTTCTATGAGGGTGTGTATCGAAATTGGTTTTCATTACATGAAAACAGTATTCTATCTTAAATTTCTTAAGTAACTCACTAGTGGTTTACACTACTTCTGCTGTTTATACTACTTGCATTATGCATTATATGGAATATTGATTTAGCTCACATTTAGGACTATAATGTATATTAGAGTCAGAACATGGGATTATTGTGTTTAGATAGCGGAGGCGAAAATTGAATATATAAGTCAAACAGCAAAAAATGGAGAGTATCACGAAGACGAATTCAAGTATTGTGCTTTGATAAAAGAAATTGAGGAGCAGAGAGAATTGGTTTTTGCTTGGTCAATACCAAGTGATCCTGCAAAACCAGTTGACACAAGGATAAGAATTGGAAAAATATAAAGAAATCAAAAAATGGTAAGTTAAATGGTGAAAGCTAAATGGGAGTTAGAAGAAGCAGTTAATGCTTATATAAAATCGGGTAAGACAGTGAATATTGAAACATTATTCTAGAAAAATTATCCAGCTGTTTAAATAAAATAGCAAAAAAAGAATGATTGTAGACGATAAGTTCAGAAATATCAATGGACTTTTTATGTAGATTAAGTGCATTCATCATATTACAACCAACGGTAAAAAAAGATTATCAAATATTGGTTATTTTTTTCTGCGGCTTACGATCTATCTGAAAATAACCCTAAGGAGTTTTATTCAATTGTGAACGTTTTTTATCAAAAGTATGCTGATTGAAAAAAAGATGTTATCAATATAGAAAAATAACACAGTCAACGTAAAAGGGAGAGCAAAATTATGGCAAAGATGATGGATATTAAAGATAAAACATATGCTGGTGAACAAAGGGTATACGAATGTATAGAATCAAATTTGCCTGATGAAGTAATCTGTTATTATAATCGTGAAATAAATGGTAGACAATTTGATTTTTGCTTGCTTATTGAGCATATGGGAATGCTTGTAATTGAAGTTAAAGGGTGGAGTTTTTCAAATATTATTAGAGTGATTAGTCCTGATATTATTGAAACTAATTTATACCAAGATCCAGTTGGTTCACCAAAAAAACAAGCTCGAAGTTATAAGTTTGAGTTAGTAAACATCTGTAATAATAAGTATTGTATAAATCCTTTGGTTATGGATATGGTGTGTTATCCATTCTTATCTGAATACGAATATAAGAAGTGTGGATTAAATATTGTTTCAGAACCTGAGTTCACATTGTTTGCTGAAGATATAGAAAATCCAATGAAATTTGCAAAGAAAATTGCATCTGTTTATCAAAAATCAAATCAAACAATATATGATAAAATGGTTGGGGATGTCTATATAACATGTAGAAAGCATTTTGAGGTTATTAAAGAACCCAATAATGATATGACTATTCCATATTCAGAATTGAGAGTATATCCAGACGGTATATCTATTTCTGATATTGGTAGTATAGTGACTGCATATTTTTCTGGAATTAAACAGTCAATCTTTGTTTCAAGAGAAGAAGAAGTAAAACAGATTGTCCAGAATATTTCTAATAAATTTGATGATGAAGGATTATATCTTAAAGGAAGAAATTTTATAATCAATTCAAATAAAAAAAATGAAATAGTTATAAACAATGGAAATTCTAGTTTCTTTAATTTTGAAATTTTTACTATAAACGATTTAAAGAATATAGTATCTTCTAATTTCATTATTTATAACGGTTTAATTGACGCAGATAGAAAAAGAAATCTTCAATATATCACTGGTAATTCAAATTTTAATTTGCAGCAATATATGATAGAACATGCTCCAATCGATAAAAATATAGTTGTAAAAGCTGGAGCAGGAACAGGCAAAACATTCTCAATGATTTCTCGAATATCGTTTATTTGTCATCAAGCTAGTAATGCTAACATTTTAGATGTCAAAAATGAAATTGCTATGCTGACATTTACTACAGAAGCAGCTACAAATATGAAAAGTAGGTTGAAGCAAGCATTTATGAATTATTTTGTTTTGACTCGTAATAAAAAATATTTGAATATGATCTCAGGAATAGAGAATATGAGAATATCTACTATACATAGCTTTTCAAATTTAGTCATTAAAGATACGTCATTATCTTTAGGAATTGGTGTTGACTTTTCTACAGTAAGTGGTAGTTACAATAAGCAAAAAATATTTGATCAATATTTCAACGAATATTTAAAGAAAAATGAAGAAGAACCAATATTTTTCGGTAGTATTCCAGGCAGTATATATGATTTTAGAAAATTGTTGTTGCAATTTGCTGATATGTTATATAACAAGGGATACGATATAAAAGATGCAACTGAAGATGTATTTGGAAAACCTATTGTTGAAATGCCATACATGAAAGAAATTATACAGGAAGTTATAATTGAAACGGAAAAGACCTATTCTGATTTTTTATCTGAAAATAACTCGGTTAATCTATCGGAATATATGTTGTATTTGAACAAATGTGTAAATGATGAATCGTTTAATAAAAATTTATATCAGTACAAATATATTTTTATTGATGAATTTCAAGATGTTGATGATTCGCAAATAGAAGCTTTTTTGGCAATGCAAAGAAAATTGAACTTTAAATTCTTTATCGTTGGTGATTTAAAGCAAAGCATTTATCGCTTCAGGGGAGCTACCATGGATGCATTTAATAAAATGGGTTGTGATGGAAATGAATGGCAAGAGTATACTTTGAATATTAATTATCGTACGGATATGCGTTTGCTTGGAAAATTTTCAAAATTATTCAATTATATGGGAGAAAAGAAACTTATACCATATAACGAAAAGAAAGATAAGCTTATAGGAGCTATTAGTAATCAATTGATTTCAGTGAATGAATTGATTGAAGAATATACATATAGCAAAGAAGAAGAAATAGATATTATTTATAAAATGTTATTTGAAAAAATTAAACAGAGAAAAGTGGAAATTGAGCTGAATCCAAATTTTACCAAATTATCAGTATCTGAGAAAACAGTTGCAATTTTGGTTAGAACAAATTATCAAATATCAAAAATATTAAGGCAAGCAAAGAATCAAGACGATGTTTTTGTTGAAAGTGATTCTAATGGAGATTTATATCGAATTCAGCCAAGTATTGATTTGTGTAAGTTAACAGCTGCATTATCGAATCCGAGAAATCCAATTTATTTATTTGATTTATTACTTTCAAATAATATAAATATAAAATTTCCTGTAGAAAAACTAATTAACATGGAAGAAAATGAAAAACTAGATTATTTAATTAAATGTCTCAATGAATTTTATCAAAGTGTTTTAAATATGTGTTGGAACGAATTAGTTTTTGAAGTTCAAAGCAAACCTGTTTTAATGGTTTTAAGAAAGATATATGAAGCTTCAAAGCCATGGAAAACATATTCTTCTGATGAAACCAAGCAACAGTATTATAGAACTAATTATGATTTGATATTTGAGGACCTATCAAAAGAAGGAAAATATAGCTATTTAACTTTGGAGTCCATAAACGAGTCTTTACATATTTTAATTAACACTGGCTCAGAAAAAACATCAAGATCTGTTACTGATGATGGTGATTATGTTAGAATTGTATGTACTACAGTTCATAAATCTAAAGGATTGGAATATGACACTGTAATAATGCCTTTTACTACAGATTCTATTGATAAAATGCGTAGAAACGGATTGGATATTACTTATGTTGGAGGAAAAGTTGGATATTGTTTTAGTGTAAATGGCGAGGCAATAACCAATGAATATTTTTATACAAATGATGAAATTAAAGAAATAGAGATGGAAGAATCTCGAATATTATATGTTGCCTTAACAAGAGCTATCAATAAGTTTGTGTGGTTTAACAAAATTGATTCAAGTGGAAATACTTGGGGAAAACTATTGGAGGAAATATAGAATGGGACTGAAAATATATACATATTCAAATCCTTATGAAATAGATTGTGAATCATTTTGGAATGAAATAAAAGATTGTGCTCATTTTTGTGTCTCACAAACAATGGTTAATGGCATGAACCAAACGTATCCAAATTTGAAAAAAAGGCAGTCAACCGCCACAATAAAAAGTCTTGTAAATGCACTTTATGAAGATTGGGAAAGCATTAATACCAATATTCGTCAGATTATGGAGGTGGATAATGCAATTAGTGAATTGGATTCTCAAACCACTTGCCTTGAAAATGTTAAAAGATCTTTACTATTTAATACAAAATCGATCGTTTCATGCATTAGAATGTTTAAGGAATTAGAACTTGATTCAGGTTTAATGAATAAAAAAGACCTGAATATTGATCAGCAATATCTTGTGGAATTATATAAAATTATTGATAAAAAACAGAATTCTACTTTTTCTTTTGAAAGAGCTTCATCGCAAAATTTTGTGGAAAAAGCTATTGATGACGCAATACTATATCACAAAAAAAATGTTGATCTAAGTGCTATTAATAGGAATAGAATCGTTATTCATGGAATTCATCAATTTACACCAGCAATGTTAGTGGCTATAGAAGACATTAGTAAATATAAAGATGTAATCTTACTTTTCAATTATCAAAAACAATATTCTTCAGTATATGAAACATGGATGAATATATATTCTATTTTCGATTTACCTATTAATAATCAAAGTGTTAATCAATTTGTTCCAATGCCTTTATTAATTAACTCATATCAATCAAATGTATTAGCTGATTATATTGGGCACTTATCAAATGGAGAATTTATAGAGAAAAATAAAATTTTAAATAACTTAGAAATAATTGAATTTGATAACACAACTGAGTTTGCCAATTACGTTGCTATGCTTTTTGATAAAGCAAAAAAAACTAACAGACAAAATTCAAATGTCAATAATCCGTTAGAATTTATGGAAGAACAATTATATTCCGCTTCTGGAAAAGTGAATGATATTTTAAGAGCTTATTTCCCAGAACAATTTGGTGAAAGACATTTTTTAGATTATCCAATTGGGCATTTCTTTGTATCGACTACTAATATGTGGGATTACGAAACAAAGTCTGTTAGGATTGAAAATTTTTCAGATATAAAAGAGTGTTTGAATTCTGGAATTATTTGTGAAAGTAATTCAGGTCAGCTAGTAAGTACATTTAACATGGTAGAACCATATATAGAAAAGGAAAATACAATAGATGGCATAAATAAAAAAATAAATCAATTAATTAAAAATGCAAACAAAAAACATGAAGATAAAGATAAGGTTGGCTATTTTAATGTCAATTTTGATGCTTTACAAGAGTTAAAAAAGGCTTTAACAGAATTGGAACAAATTATTAATTCATTTTTTTATGATTTTGACAATGGTGGTGACAATTTTAGAAGATTCTATAAAAGAATTCGTGCCTTTATTATTTCTCGAATTGGAGATATTAATGAGTTAGATGAAGAAATGCATACTGTTATCGAAAGATTATTAACTAGATTAGAAGAGTCTGATTTACCAGAAAATGGAACATTCAACTCTTTAAAGCATACTATGAGCTATTATTTGAATCAAGATGAGAATATAGCAAGAGGAGCACATTGGATCGTTAGAAATTTTGATCAAATTGACGGTGATATACTCAGAAGTGCAACTCAAGATCCAGATAAAGTCTGTTACCATTTTTGCTGCTTGAGTGATAAAGATATATGTTCAGGAAGAGATGAGAGATTACCTTGGCCGTTAGATATTAAATTTTTTGAATATAGTTATAAGGCTCTAGATTTTAAGTATCAGTTATTTTTAAAATCAAAAATGGAATATCGTAATTTTAAAAGATATGCGTTGTTGTATGGATTAGAATTTAATAGGGTAGCTTGTAAACTTAGTTATGTTAAAAATGAAGAAAATAAAGATAATGATTTATTTTACATGTTTAAATTATTAGGGGTAAATATTAGAAAACATTCATCTTTTAATTCAAATAATTATTTAGGGCATATGCTTATTGAATCTAAAGGAGAAGATATTGAAGAAGCAGTGAAAATGATTTCAACTGAGGATAAAATGAAATTAAAATTATGCCCATATCGTTTTGCTTTAGAAAGTATTGAACAAGGAAAAACTATTTTTCGTGATAGATTTTTAATTCATTCTTATTTAAAAATACTAATTAGTAATAGCGTAAAGAAAAAACTTAATGGAAAACCATATAACGACGATATCATCAAAAAAGCTATTCAAGAGGAATATGAAGTAATTGAAGTTAGATTTCGTATTTCGGACGAATTAGAAAAAACACAGATTATATCATCTGTTTATAAAGAAATTTATAGTTATATTTCCTCAATGAAAAAATATAACAGGAATAAAAATGCATTTCCTATTATTTCAAGTCAAATGGATCGTGAAATGCATTTAAAAAGAGATTTTTTGAATATTTCTATAAAAGGATTATTAGATATTCCAAAAGACGAAGAAGTAAAACAAGCATTGATAGATAAAAAATTCTACTGTAAGCATGGGAAACATTGTTTGTATTGTGCAAGTAAAGATATTTGTCTAGAATACGGTGCTAATACAGGAGGTGAATAACTTTGATAAAATGTGGTATGTTTGTCAGATGTTCAATTGATGATGAAAAGTATTCTCGTGATTACGCTATCGGAAAAGTTAAATCAATTGATGAATTTTCTGAATTGCTTGAAATTCAGTTTTTTGATGTCACAGGTATTGGAGATTTCTACCCAAAACCAGAAAACAAGCAATATAGTTTACACAATGTATCTCATTGTAAAATTAGGATTGGTGCAATAGTAAAATATAAAAAAACTAAATATATAGTAAAAGCTTCTGTTATAAAAAAAGAAGATGGTTTGTATTACTACTATCTTCAATCTGAAACTGATAAGATAGAATGTTTACCTGAGACAGTATTAGAATGTTCGTATAATGATGGCTATGTAAAACCATTAGAACAATTGAAACAATATGAATTTCAAAACCCGATGTGGTTTTTTGGAAGAAGTATTGTAAGTAAAACTATGAACATCATCAATAATTCTTTATATGGTTTTGATGAAATTGCAGGGTGCAAAATCTTTTTGAAAACTCATCAGTTAAAGACTATTGTTAGGTGTCTTCAAGATGGAACTTGTAGAAATATGATTGCTGATGAAGTGGGTATGGGAAAAACTATTGAAGCTTTAGCAATTTTGAAAGTGTTTTTAAAGGATAATCATAATTCTAAGATCTTAATTCTCGTTCCAGATGCGTTGCTTGAACAATGGGAAATAGAGATGGCGTACAAATTTCATATTCTTACAGGTAAAGATGTTAATGACAATGTTATTGATTTAGTAGGAGTGAATAGTTTTTGTGAAAATGCATCACCATATAGTTCACTAAATTCTGAAGAATCATACGATTTTGTAATTGCTGATGAAGTACATAAATATTTACGTGATGATAAACGATATAGGTTATTATTACATCTTAGTAAACGTGCAAAAAATATACTGATGTTAAGTGCAACACCGGTGCAAAGGAGGAAAGATGAGTATAAAAAATTGCTGCAACTAATTCAGCCTAAAAAATATGAGCAGATGTCAAATGAAAAATTTGAAGAGTTACTAGAACTTCAAGGAGATGTTGTACGAAGAGTTCATGAAGTTTTGGAAGATTTAGATTCCTATTTAGAAGAGATAGAAGATACTTTTAATGAACATACAGAAGAAACTGAGGAAGCATTCAAGGATATTACGGATGGATTGAAAAAAATCTATAAATTAATTAACGATGAGATGTTTCAAAATTTATGCAGTAAAATCGATTATTCAAGTGATGATTTCGGGATCGAAGGAATTCAGTCTGCAATAGCTTATGTATGTGAAAATTATCAATTTGAAAGATCGATCATTCGAAATAGACGTGATGAAGATGAGGATTATAATTTAAGAGAATTAATAGAAATACCTTACGATATGCGAACTAATTTTAATAATACTGAATACAACATATATAAGGAATTAGCTTTTTGGATAGAGAGAAGTGATTTGGATTACGATACTTTTTTACAACATTATAAAAGTATTGTGTCTTCTTTCTTTAGTTCGGCTGCTGCATTTTACAACGAACTAAAAAATACTGTACTTAGTGTTCCAGAAGAATTACTACAATTGGCTGATAATTGGAAAAATGAAGAAGCAGAAAATCTGGAAAATATAAATACATATATGGAAGATCCAACTGGCTTTGAATCAAGAATAAATAATATTATAGATTTTATTGATCAAGAAGCAAGCGAACAAAAAGTCTTGGTTTTTACAAGCTTTGATGAGACATTCTCTTTGTTTAAAGAAGCATTTATAAATTATTTTGGAGAACAACATTGTACTTTTTTCTCCAGAAATATGGATTCAGATGAACGTGAACTAGGTGCATATAGATTTGAAACTGATGAAGATTATTGGATTTTATTATCTGATGAATCTGGAGGGGAAGGCAGAAACTTCCAAAATGCAGATATATTGGTTCATATTGATCTTCCATGGAGTGCGAATGATTTGGAACAACGAATTGGACGGTTGGATAGAATCGGGCGAGAACGAAATAAACCAGTTATTTCTGTTGCCTGTTATTCTCAAGAAACTCTGGAGGAAGATTTGTTTTCATTTTGGAATGATGGTATTGGTATTTTTACAAAATCACAAAGTGGTTTAGAAATAATTATGAATTCCATGGATGAAAAGATTATCAGAGCTTTGAGCAAAGACTTCAAATATGGTTTAGCAAATATTATTGAAGATGTAAACAAAGAATTGGAAGGTTTAAAAGAGGTAATAAAGAAAGAACGATATTTTGATGTAGCGGAGTATAAATATCAGGCTATAAATAGAATTATGGATAACACAAGGGAGTTATATGCTGCAAATGAAAAACAGTTATTTGGAGATTCAATGATGAAATGGTCTTCATTATCTGGATTTAGAGGACATGAATTAGAAAAATCAATGGTGAGATTTGATGCATCTTCCTTTTCACTTAATTCTGCTTATAACTCGTTGTTTGTTCCACCAGATATCAGACTAATGATTAGTGATAAGATAAATCAATTACAAAATAAGGTCCGAAGTATGAATGGAGACCGAGCTATTCATACAGATAACAATTATATTCAGGGAACATTTGACAGACAAATAGCACTTGATAATGACTACATTCATTTTTTTTGCACCGGGTGATCCCATCTTCGATAGTATTGTAAATAATGCATTAAATTCTTATAAAGGTACATGCGCAGCATTTGCTTGTAAGGCGTATGCCGATTGGGAAGGTTTTATCTTTACATGGAATCTATCTCCAGATGAAATCAAAATTCTAAAAAAAGGGCTTTCGACTCATCTTATAGATAAATATAGAGGATTTATGCCTATTGAACAGTTCCAATGTGCAGTTTCTATTTCGGATAGTCATTCAGTTGCAGAAGCAGAAATCCTAAAGGTGTATAATTATCTGATGACGTCAGATAATGTCAACAGAAAAAAATTCCAACATCTTGGAAAAAGAGCAGGAATTAATTCTAATATGGACATTTTTGCTAGTGTTTATCCTCCTGAAAGATGGGAAGAATTAGTTGATGAAAACTATAAGAAAGCAATAAAAATGGTAAAGAAGAGGATTTCTGCAAAATTGAACAAACAATTAGGACTCTTAAAAATAGAATTATTAAAAAATAGTGGAGCAAAAAAAGCGACAACTAACTATTATTTACAAACAGGATTACCTGAGGACGATGGAATAAATGAGATGATTTTCAAATGCTTTTCTAATCCAAGATTGGTATTGGATTCCGCTTGTTATGTGAGGTTAATCAATGAAGGATAAAGAAATTCACGAATTCGTAGAAAATACTATAAAAAGCAACCATTTAACTAGTTTTGTTGATTCGAGCTGTTTTAATAATCCTAGAGAAGAATATGTATATAATTCAGCAAAGAGACTTTTAAAAACTTGGTTTAATTTACAAGAACCCCCCCTCTATAAAGTAGATTTTGAATGTTCTTTACGTAATTATTTATCGATAGTAAAAACAACAATAAACATTCCAAATTACGAGCCCTCATCAAAATTTGAAGAATTAGGGTTACATTATGATAGTGACTTGGGGAAAATATGGGCAAACTTAACTATTCCTTCGTTTTTTAATAGTACATTTGTGAAACAGCTATATATGCAAAACTATGTGGAAGAAGAACAAGATTTGATACATTCTTTACATACAAATGGATTCATTAGAAAAATAACAGGTTTTGAATATTTCAAAAGTAACGAACAAAAATTAGCAGTAATGGGTTCTTTAAGAGTCCCCAATGGTTATTCTTGTTTG
>OGXN01001572.1_pt1 | contig 21115 bp, 31 predicted proteins | sample 1576281 | NCBI WGS metagenome assembly OGXN01 (sample SAMEA3541494, study PRJEB24748) | human gut metagenome | biome: human gut; feature: human-associated habitat; material: faeces | place: China | collected 2012
TGTCCCGCTTGTCATAAGTATCGGGCACCCGGTCCAGCATCTCCTGACGGAGGCTGGCATAGGTCTCTTGAGTAAAGTCAATCAAGTGATATCCACCTCCACACTGGTCTGCATCTCTCCATATACTGTGTTCACGGTGAGGGAGGCCCTCAACATATCCCCTTCCACGGCATACGTAAAGCCGGAGATCCCCCGCACCCGGTCGTCCATTTTCAGCGCCTCGGTGATACGCCGCTGAAGTTCCGAGGCCACATACCCCGGGTCCTGCCCGATGAGCCCATCCCACTGCATCCCGGAGTAGGGGGAATAAATCTGCCAGCGGAACCGCTCCACGTTGAGAATGACTTCCACGGCCTGGCGGACGGACTGCCAGCCGTCGCACTCCCCCTGGATGCGGTTGGTTTCCTTGTTGATATACCACGTCCTGGAGGGCTGGGAGACGAAGGACACCCCGGCGGACAGGTCGATAGTGGATGTAGGCAAAGTCGGCATCAGGCTTCCTCCTCAAAAATCCGGGACAGGACGATGAACTTCTGCCCGTGCTGTACCCGCAGCAGGAGCACTCTGTCCCCCTCCTCCAGCCTGCGGTTCAGGATAATAAAACCGTCCTTGACAGGCAGCTTCTTCCCGTCCTCCCAGCACACAATGTCCTCCCCCTGCAGGGCGGCGTCCGCCCCCTCAGACACCAGAGCGTATTCCCCCAGGTAGGAGCCGTCCAGTCCCGTGGTGGTGGTGCCCGCCGAGTTGGCATGGGTGTGGGAGAGAGTCTGAATCCGGTGCCTGCGGGCCAGTACCGGGATTTTCTTCTCAATCACCGGCTCAGTGAGGCAGAGCTGCCTCCGTCTCAGGGGAGATGTGGCAGGGTTAATGGTAATCTCCAGCGGTTCTTCTCTGGTCACCGTGCCCACCCGCAGGTCTGTTGGCTGCCCGGCGGCGGTGTTCTCCTGCATCATCTGGTACAGAACATCTTTCAGATCCACGCACTCACCTCTTACACATGTTCCAGCCCCAGGGTCTCAAACTCCATTGTGTGGTCGTCATTTGCCCAGGTGTGGGTCACCTTCTCCAAAAGGACGTATTGGTCGAGATTGATATCCCCAAGACCCTGCACCTTCATGAGCACCATCTGTCCCGCCCGCAGGCCGGGCACCCCCAGGGAGGATACCTTCAGCGTCCGCATCCGGCGGTTATAGCACGACAAGGTGGCCCGGGCCTGGGCCTGTATCTGCGCGTCATTCATGGTGCCATCCACCGTCTGGTAGAGCTGGAGCATGCCCCACTGTCCAATTGTGGCGCTGTCCTCCGCTACGAACACATCCGCCCTGCCGGTCTCCTCGTTGGGCCGGGCCAGTTTGACGTGGTTGTAGGTCTGCTCGTCGATGTCGGTCTTGTAGGTGTAGTCGGTCAGCAGGGACATGTCGCCGATGACCACGTTGGAGACCATATCCCGGGGCTGCCGGAGGGCCAGTCCGTTTCCATCATCGAACAGTACATAGATGTTCCCGGTGTTGAGCAGGGTCTGTTGGATGGCTTCCCCCAGGATATCCAGGCAGCTCTCGTCCTCCTTATAGAAGTCCGGGATAGCGTACCCCGTATCCGCTACCTGCCCCACGTCAATCTGGAGGTCGGCGGCGATCTGCCGGAGCATATCCCCGGCGGTCTGCGCCTCAAAGTTATAGGATGCGTTGGCCTTCAGATAGCGGATGCGGTCGTAGCATGTGACCTGAATCTCCCCCCAGCGGTCCTTGCTCTTGGTAAATACCCAGCCGTAGAACTGGGGCTGGCCGTCCGCCGAGAACCGGACGATATCGCCCTCGGCGAAGCTCAGATCCCCGGCTTTCAGTACATTGAATTTCAGTGTGCCCGGCGAACCGGTGCGTTCCGTGCTCCAGGTAACCTCCGGCACGGAGTTGGATATCTCCCACATCTTTCCGCCGGACTTGTTGGCAATAATCAGCTCTGTCTTCACGTATCGCTCACCACCTGGAGGGCGTTTTTGTCTATCCAGCCCAGGGGATTCCCGGCCTCGTCTGTGATGTGGACGCTGGCGGGGCGGGTGGCGTCTACAATCCGTGACACCAATACCCTCCGTCCGGAGGCCGTGCCGTGGGGCTCATCCCCGTAGCTGGTGTAAAAATAGGAGCCGTTGGCAATGCACGCCGCACCGGCATAAAGCTGTCCTTGCGGGATTGTGCGGGAGGGTTCCGCTGTGACCTCCACCGGCATCCCCGCGGGCTGCCGGCCGCTCTGTGCAGAAAGAGACTGCGGGGTATAATCCCGATACTCGGTCAGAGTCAGATCGTAGTAAAAATCGCCGGTCTCCCCTCCGCGCTCCTCGGTGTTGAACTGGGTGACCAGCACTTCAAAGCCGGTGTCGCCAGTCATGAATGGCTCCCCGTTCTCATAGTACCGCACGGGGGTGTAGATGATGGGCGCCTTGTCGTTCATGGCGCTCTCAAAGAACTGGATGTAATATTCAGGCGGGTGGAAGGTGCCCCATTGATTGATTCCAGAGAACTCCCGCCCGGGGAAAAAGGAGGAAATGGTCACCTCCCGCAGCTTGGGTATGCGGGGGATCATGATGGGGCCGATGCCCAGCACGTTGTATTCGCTGTTGTCGTTGTCCCGGGCCATGGGCAGCTTTTCCGGGTTCACCGGCAGGCGGATGACCGTACCGTCCCGCGTGAAAAACAATCCGAAGTTATTGACGGACATACCGGCCTCCTCTTTTCTTATCCGCTTGCGGGCCGCGCCGTGCTGCGCGTGGAGCCGGAGGCGGTCTGCTCGATCAGAATGTCCCGGATGGCATTGGCGAGGCTCTGGCGGTCGGCGGCGGTCCGCCCGGTGTTGGCTCCGTTGACCGTGATCACCGGAGTCAGCGCCGTCAGGTTGACGTTGTTCACATACCGCCGCTCCGCCACGTCCACCAGGGATTTGATGTCCTCGTCGCTCATCTTGACCGACTTCTCGATGCTCCCTACGCTCCCGGCGATATCGCCCAACTGGCCGGAGAGCTCGTCGTAGGGCACGCCGGAAAGAGCCGCGCCAACGGCGTCGTTCCCATTTCCGCTGAACAGATTGGCTCCCCAGTTATAGCCCGTGCCAAAGGCCGCCCCATACTCGAACCTTCCTAAATGCAGGTCATTGGCGTTAAGCTTTGCCATTACTTCGGTTCCCTGCCCAAAAGTCTTGTCTACCCATCCACCCAAACTGTCACGCCATCCCTGTACCGCTCCAGCCAAGTTGAGCCCAAAAACAGTGTCAATCGCCGACGCAATAGCCTGGAGAACCCCCAGCACCGTATCCGCCAGGTCAAAAAACAGGCGGGCTACCGAGCCTACAGGGTCAGTAAACACGTTTCCGATAAAATTTGCCACTGCGGCAATCAGGTTGTAAATAAGTACCCATCCATCGGTAAGCAAATTGAACAATGCAACAAATAGGTTTCCTACAACGGCCAGGGCTGTCATAACCACTCCGGCAATAATTCCAGTGGCCGACACACTGGTCCCGGCGAAGTGATTCACCGCCGCCGTCACTGCGTAAATGGCCCCGATCACCAGCGCAATGATGATAAGCGGCAGCCCCCAGGTGGTCGCCATGACCGCCCTAAGCATCTCCTGTGCGGTTGTCAAGGCCGTAGTCGCCGCCGTGCAAATGTTGGTCCAGTTGGCTGCCAGAAGGAACACGCCGAACGCAGCACCCAGGCCCAGGACAATGGGGCCCACTAGGTCGATATTATTTGCCAGCCAGGAGATTGCATCCAGCACCGGGTCAAGGGCCTGAATGGCGACGTTCTGGAACATCGTCCACACCTGCGCCCAGGTCATGGGCATCTGCTCAAACTGGGCGTTGGTCTCCTCCGCCGCCCCAAGCATGGCGTTCTTGACCACCTCCGCAGTGACCTTTCCCTCGCTGGCCAGCTCCCGCATCTCCCCGGTGGTGACGCCCATATACTCCGCGATGGTCTGGGCAATCATGGGGGTCTGCTCCAGCACCGAATTGAGCTCCTCGCCCCGCAGGGTGCCGGAGGCCAGGCCCTGGGTAAGCTGCACCAGCGCGGCCTGGGCAGACGCACCGGAGGCCCCGGAGATCGCCATCTGCTTTTGAATCTGCTCGGCGAAAGCCACCAGCTCGTCCGTTCCTGTAAATGCTTTCCCGGCTACCGTGCCGAGCTGGGAAACAAAGTCCGCCATATCGGCGTAGGCTCCACGGCTGCGCATGGCCGCCTGATAAATCTCCTCCTGGGCTGCGGCCGCCGCCTCGGCGCTGCCGGTCATGAGCCGCAACCGAGCGTTGATGCTGGTGAGCTGGTCGGAGGTGTTTACCAGCCAGCGGACGGACTGCATACCCAAGAAGGTGCCTGCGAGGTTGCGGATCGTACCAAGCAGGGATGTCCCCCGGCTGTTGGTCTGCGTCATCTTCCCCGCAAGTTCTTGCATCTGTACAGCTGTGGCCGCAGCGGCGGTTTCCACATTCATCGTGGAAGCCCGCACATCGTCCAGCATGTTTGCCATCCTCTGCGCTACCTGTAAGCACTGGGTCATGGTGGACGTGAATTTATCCTCCAGAATCAGGGTTTCTCGAATTGCGGCCATGCTCTCACCTCCGATTCGCCCGGTCTTGGGCTTCCTTCTGGTCTCTCATGCTTTTCAGGGCGAACTCGGTCACCAGCCGTTTCTCCCTGGACGGGAGGGCGTCATACCGGGACGGGGCCCAGCCGAGGTTCACGAAGCAGTAATATGCCACCAGCATCTCCGTGTCCCAGCCGGCCCCGTCCATCAGTTTTTTACCTCATCCTCCTGCTCCGCAAAGCCGGACAGCTTCGTAATCTCCTTGACCAGCCGGGCATACTCGCCGGACAGCAGCAATTTACCGGGCACCAGCAGCGGGTCCAGGACGCCGCACCCGTCGCACAGCTCCTTGCCGGAAAAGTCGGGTTCCACCGTGGCGGCCACCACCATGCGGCGGGTGAAATCCACACTGTCCAACTGCTCGATTGTCTGTCCGCCCTCCTTCCGGCGGCGGGTGGCCTGCCGGGTGATGGCGTCGTTCTCCTCCTGGGTCAGCGCCCGGATCTTGAAGGGCACGGGCTTGCCACTTTCGTCCTGAAAGCGGTTGGAGATGACAACCTCCTTCTCCTCCGAGGTAGTGACGGGATGCAGAAATGCGGAAAGCTTACTCATATCGGTTCCTCCTTAATTACCCAGTTGGGCCGGATCGTTGAACGCCTGGAGCCGTGCCACGCGGGTGTAGGCGAAGTTGAAATCATAGTTCAGCATGGTCTCCTCACTGTTCAGAACGGAGAGGGGCACGGTGCCGGTCAGGTGGCATCCGTAATAGGCCATAACCTGGGAGCCCAGTGTCGCCGAAGCGGAATCGGAGTTGGTAATCTGAATATCAAACTCCGGCATAACGCCCGTCTGGATGTACTGGAGCACCATGTCCGTCCACAGGTTGGTGCCGTAGTAGATGTTGCCGGTACCCGTCAGCTTGGCCCCGTTGGGCTTGTCCTGGATGGTGCGGGTGCCAATGACCCGCATATCGCTGCTCTGGATTTCCGCATTGGTGGTGATGTTCCGCATACCGGCCACCACATAGTTCCGGCCCTCTTTGGTAACCACCACGGAGCCCTCCGCGCCGGTGACGGTGTCTTTTGCCAGCAGATAAGCCATATTCGCACCTCCCTCAATTCACGGTGATGGTGACGTAGATCTTCTCCACGCTGTCCACCGGCTGGATCGCCAGGTTGACCACAATGGCGTCAATGGCCTCGCCGGGCTCTACGGTCACGTCCTCGGCCTCAAAGTTCTGAATGCCGTTATTGGCCTGGATGTCCAGCAGATACCCCACGATGGCGCTCTTGAACATCATGCGGCCCTGCTCGTTGTTGTTGACCACGCCGATGTAGCCGTCAGAGAACTGCTGATAGATGTCGTTGGCGACGGTGTTCAGCAGCCGGATCACCCGGTTCTTGTGATAGGGCCCGGTGATATCGGTGGTATAGGTCACCAGAGAGTTGATATCCTGCTCCACCTTCACCACCCCGTCGTCGGCAAAGAGGACAAACTGGCCGGCAGTCAGGGCGTCGATGTACCCGGAGTTGGTCAGCTTGGGGGACACGTCCACCGCGTTGGGATAGGCGGCGTAGGTCAGGGACTCGTTATACTGGGCCCCAGCCAGGGCCCCGCCGGCCCACCAGGTCACCTGCTGGGGGGTGAGGGCGGTGCCATCACTGAGCACAACGCCGCTCATGATGTTGACCACAAAGCGGTCATCCGGGTTGGTGAGCCCAGCGGCCACCAGTTGGGTATAAGCCCCCTCCTCCGCCGCCAGGCGCTTCACAAAGGCCACCATCGCGTCCTGCACGGTGGTGTCGGTGCCGTCGTAAATGAGCACGTCGAACTTGTAGGGTTCGATGGCCGCCAGGAAGTCGGTGTAATCGGCGGATGCGGGAGAACCATCGGCGCCGCCGGAGAGCGCCTTTCCCACCGTGGCGGCCAGGGCTCCGGTACCACTCCAGGCCACCCAGTCGTTGGCGGATAGCTCCTCCACCGTCTTTGCGGTCTGCTGGTCCACAATCTCCCCGCCCACCACCGTGGACACGGCGAAAGCATCCTCCGGGTCAGTCAGCTCGGTAATGACGATGGAGATATCGTTGCCCCGAACCCCGGGATACTTTGCGGTGGCCGTCAGGGGCGAAACCTCTGCGCTTGCCTGCTTCTGCCCGGTGGCCCCCAGGCGGTAGAGCAGCAGCTTATTGGGGGCCGCCGTCCGGTTGGTGCCCTTGAAGATCTCGTTGAGGAACCGGTTCTTGGGATTGGTGATGTCATACCCGGTGTAGGGGGTCATATTGGCCCCGGCCTCGATCTCCTGCACCGTCTCCACCGGGCCCCAGCTCATGGCCTCCGCGATGGCTACCACGCCCCGGTCGCTGACCGTGAGCCCCAGCCCCCGGTCCGAGGCAAACCGGATGTAGACGCCGGGCCGCACCTTGTTCTGGCTCGCCCAGGTACCTCCTGCCATGTCAATCACGCTCCTTGTCTTTGAAGAATGCCTTGACCGCCTTGTCGGCCTCGGCGATGGTATACTCGCTCTTACACAGGACTACCCCGAGGAAGTCCTGCTGATATTTCGCATAGCGGTGAGCTTTCAGCAGAATCTCCCGCCGGTACTTTTTAGCTTTCATCTTTCAGCCTCTCGTCGTAGTTCATGGCCTGCATCTTGACCACAGCTTCGGGGATAGATACCCGCTCCAGCAATTCGAAGCGATAGTGCAGGGCGTCCAGATCTATGCGCCATTCCCGTTCATGGGCCCGCAGCAGGATGGTTCCCGCCGTCTCCCCGTCGGAGTAGGGGAAGGTCTCCATCAGCAGATCCAGGGTCTCCCCTGCCCGCTGGTACCTCTGCTGCAAATCCGGGCGGTTGTAGTCCTCCAGATAGGTGAGGTCAAGCCCCAGCCTCCGCCGCCAGAACCCGCCGGTCTCCAGGGTCAGGTAGTTGTAGCGGGTCTGGAGGAACATGCAAGGGGTACGGCTGCCCTGCTGGTTGGGGTCTTCGTAGAAGGCCACACTTGGGAAGCAGGGGGCCAAGTAGTCCGCCAGGGATTTGGCGATGGTGGTTACAGTCAGGTTCATTCCAGCAGCCTCCTGATCTCCTTGTCCAGTTCGGCCAGAACGGTCTTCTGGTACGCCTCTTTGGCCTTGTCGGTCATAAACTCACCCTTCACATACCGGGTTTTGGTGCCTACCACCAAGCCCACTTTTCGGGCCGGATCATAGTTGAGTACCCCATTCTCATCCACGTACAGCCCCGGGACAAAATGTCTGTCCATCCGGTGGCCCTGGTCTACGTAAGAGGCGTACTCCAAATCGTTTGCCAGGATCGTGGTGTAAGAGGATCCGCCGGAAAGAGCCCCGCCCATCGGCTCAGGCTTGCTGGCCGTGGCCCAATGTTGTTTTAACCCACCGGCCCGGGTATTAACTCCCCTCAAATCGTTCTCCCTGGGTGGCGTGGCCGCCGCAGCGGCCTCTATGGCCCGCATGGTGGCCCCCTTCGCCGTTTGATAGAGAATATCCGGCAAGTTGGCTTGCGCCTTTTTGAGCTGCTGGATCCTCTGCTGGAGGCTTACCGTATAACTCATGTGGCACCGCCTTTCACCCGCTCCTGCTGGAGCAGACGGATTTCCTGATGGGCCAGTCCCGGCATGATAGCCCCGAAGGGCTCAAAAAAGTGGTTGGGGCCGGAGGCAAAGGCGCGTATGTCCGGGATGCTCTTGCCGAGGACCGCCCCCCGGTGAATAATGAGCTCGTCACCCGCCTGGATGTCCACTTCGTTGTCACACTGGAGCCAGTCCTTTTGGTCTGCTGATGCCGCGGCCTGGCTCATGCGGACCTCCGGCGCTTCCACCTGATAGAGGCGGCAAGGGATATTCCGGTACAGCTCTCTCCGCTCGTGGCGTGTCAAGCTCCCATCCTGTACCGGAACCACCCGCCAGATGTCCACGGTATCGGTGTACCAGTCGCGGAAATTCATAAGACATAACTCCCTCCCATGCCCACCAGCCTGGCCTTTGTGGCCAGAAGCTGCCCGTATTGGGTGGCGTTCAGGTCGCCCCAGTCCTCCGTCGCTTTCGTGAGGGCGTCTGTGTCATAAGTGACGCTGTCCTGCCCCAGCTTGGCCGAGGCCACCACCCCCACCAGCGCCCCGGTGGCCGCGGCCTGCCCGGGCGTCTCGCTGGAGGGCGCGTAGGTTTTCAGGTAGAGCGTGGCATAGTGGGCCGTATACAGCCCTGCGGCGTACCGCCAGCCGTCCAGCCACTTGTCCGGCTGGATGGCAGCATTGGCCTGCCGGATGAACTCATCCAGCATGGTCCTGGGCAGCAAGCTCTCCCCCAACCCGGTAAAGAACTGCGGAAAATCCTCCTGGAATTGCTCTGCCGTGTAATTCCCCGCGCTGTTGCCAAGGTTGGCCGCCGCGGCCCGCACACCGTAAAATTGCGGCTGGCCCCAGTAAAACATGGCTCCCGCCTCCTATTCCTCGGTGGTCTCCGCGCCCCGTCGGGTCTTTACCTTTTTCTCCGCCGCTTTCTGTCCCTCCCTGTCGGAAGTGCCGGAGGGCACAACTTTTCCATCTCTGACAAGGGCCCGGAAATAGTCCGTCTCAGCCGCCCAACCGGGCACAGTCTCCATCATGCCAGCCCGCAGCCGGACGGCAGCAGAGCCGTCCGGGGCGGGAATGACAATGTTCCGTTTGCTCAGTACAAACATGCGCGCCCTCCTCAGATGCCGTCCACGTACAGGATAGAGGTGGGGTAGAAGAGCTGCACCTCGGAGAGGTTGGCCATGTAGGCGGTGTCGTAGCACACATTGGCCACGTTAGGGGCGGACATGATGCGGCTCATGGGCACCAGCTCGTCCATCTTGACGAAGCGCTCGTGGTTCACATAGACCACCATCCGGTCCTTGTCCCCGGTACCCGCGCCCTTGCACCACCGGGTGGCCCCGATGAAGAGGGAGCCGCCGTTCTTGGCCGCCGCGTTGTTCTTCAGCAGGAAGTCATAGATGGTCTCGGTGGCCAGGTCGGTAACCATAGTGGTGAGGATGTAGTTGTACTGCTCATAGGGAATGAGGATGTGGTTGGGCACAGCAGTCTCGTCGTACTCGTTTGCGGCCCACACAGAGGTAATGGCGTCGTTCACGTCCTTGAGGATTTCCTGTGGGGTCTTGGTGGCCCAGGCGGCGGTGCCCTTTGCGCCGTTGACGGCGGGGGTCTCGGTGGCGTCTGGGTTGTTGACCAGGCCGGTGGTCCCGTAGTCCCCGATACCCACATAACCATTGGCGTCCATGTGCTTGTCGTAGGCCATTCTCACGCCGTCCTGGAGCAGGTTGTCCAGGCTGCGGCCGATGTAGTTGGCCCGCTGCATATCCTGGAACATCACCCGCAGGGCGGCGGCGAACACGTGGGCCTTGTATACCCCCTTGTCCACACTGGCCTGCACCACGGGGATGCCGTTGGCGCCGCCGGCCGTCACGGGGCTGTTGACCGCGCCGCCGGTGATACCATAGGCCACGCTCATGGCGGACACGTAGTCCACCCAGCCGCCGCCGGTCTGGATCACGATGTCCCTGGGATAGGTAAAGCTGGTCAGTGGCTTGCGGATCAGGGGGTCGCGCTTCTCCAGCTCACTCACTAGAAAGGCGCCCCCAGAGGCGATGCCGTCGGCGTCCATGACGGGCACGCCGCCCACGGGGGCGGGACCGGCCGCCTTGGGGGTAAACACCCCCGCATTGTAGGTTCCTACATTCTGAAAGCTCATTCTATGTCCCTCCTATCAGGCGTTGTTCATGGTCAGGATACGCAGCTCCGCGACACCGTTGGCATCGGCGGGCCCTGCCCACTGGCAATTGGTGAGCTGCACCACCTTGCCGCTGTCGTCCTCTGCCTCAAAGCCTCCCACAGCGGCGGTGGAAAAGCTGCCGTTAGCGGTGATGCGGACATAGACCCCGCCGCCCAGAGCGGGAGTGCCGCGCTGGCACTTCACATTGATGGCCCCGCGCTGGAAGACGCTCACCGGCTCGCCAGGGGCATACTGGCCCTGACTCTGGTCCAGATAGGCGAGCGCGCTCTTGATCTCAGCTCCAGCCACGCCCACAAACTGGGCCGCGGTTGCGGCTGCTCCCATGGGGACTACCTCTGCTCCGTCGTATTTCAGCGGCGTGCCGAAGGGAATGGGCGCGCCGCCTCCGGCGGGGCGCGTGTTTACAATCATGTCAGGCTGCCGGGCGTAACAGCCCGCAAACCCGTGGGGCATTTCCTTGCCGATCACCTGGGGGTTGAGTCCCATAATATTCACTCCTTACGATGTAGCCAGCATCCCCGCGGTGCGGAGCGCGGCCAATAGGTTGTTGAAATCCTGCTGCGTGGGGGCTGCGCTCAGGTCCGCAATGGCGGCCATCTGCTTCACGCCTCCGAGGGTGGCTGCGGCGGCAGCGGGCAGTGTATACGACGGCCCGGCCGGCCCCTGGTCACCCTTTGGCCCTTTGGGGCCTTCCGGTCCTGCGGGCCCCTGCGGCCCAGTTTCCCCTTGCGGTCCCGGTTCCCCCTGTGGGCCGGGGTCCCCTTTGGGGCCCTGAGGCCCCGCAGTGCCCTGCGCTGCGGGCACTGGCCCCACATAGGCAATGCGCAGCTCGGCCACGCCATTCCCGTCCGCCGGGCCGCCCCACTGGGCGTTGACCAGCGCCACAGTGTTTTCCCCGTCCGCCTCCGCCTCGAAGTCGCCCGGCTGATAGCCTCCGCTGGCAGTTACCCGGACATAGACTGTTCCATCCACCGCCGGAGCGCCCTTCCGGCACCTTACGTTGATGCACCCTCGCTGGAATACGGAGACTGGTTCTCCCGGGCCGTACCGCCCCTCATTCTGGCTGTAAAACTCGGACGCGGACTTGACCTCCCGGCCGGCCACGCCGATGAACTGGTTTCCAGTGTTTCCAGCCCCCATGGGGATCACCTCGCCCTTCTGCCCCCGTACCAGGGGCATCCCGAAGGGTATGTCCTCCGCTCCGCCCAAAGTGGCGGTGGTGACGATCATATCCGGCTGTCTGGCATAGCTGCCGGAAAAGCCATGGGACATATCCCGGCCAATGGTCTGAGGACGAAGGGGCATCATTCCCCCTCCTTCCCCGCCTTGTGGGGATTACGGGCTGCATAGGCGGCCTGCGCCTCGGCGCAGGCAGTCTCATAGCTGGTGCGCCTGGCCGTGTCGGCGGCCTTCTGTGCGCTGTCCCGGGCGGCCTGAACAATCCCGCTCATCACATCGGGACCCTGGATGGTGGAGAGCAGCGCATCCACCACGCGGGCGCGCTCGGCCCGGTTCTGGATGGCCGCCACAGCGGGGCGCACCTTCTTGAGCAGGGCCACAGCCGCATCCCGTGTACCGGGCTCCATCAACTGGTCCGCCATTTCTTCGGCTGGGATAGTGACCGCCTTCTCCTTCGCCACCGTCTCCTCTCCGGCCAGCTTCTCAATCAGGTCGTCCAGGTCCTCTTCATCGTGGAGGGGCCGCTCTCCCCGGCCTCCCCGGGCCTTCGCCTCCAGCATCTCCAGAATGCGGTCCAGCTTGCTCCCGATGTCGTCGCCCTTGGGGGCGCGCTCCACCATCTCGTCAGAAGCCTGGGCTGCATCACCAGCGGGTTCCGCCTCCGGCGCCTTTGCGGCGGGTTCGGCGTCCAGCGCAGTGGCGACCGTACTCACATCGCGGGTCAACTGCTCCAGCTCCTCCGGTGCAGCGTCATTTGCCGCCAGGCCGAAGAACCGGTAGAGCGCCTCTTTGGTCTCTTTTTTCATTCGTTTCAGTCCTTTCTCCGCCTTTCCGGCGGCGTGGTCTTTTATTGCAACACTGTGGCCCGCCCTGCCTCTCGGCACAACCGCCACGTGATTGCCCACCAGGTTTGTCTGCCGGTATCCGTCCAGGTATGGTTCAAACCTGCAATAATAGCCGCAGGAGACCTCCCTCAGCACGCCGCTTTCCACGTCGGAAGCCAGTCCGGGGTCCTTGATAATCAGGTCGGCCACGGTGTTGTCCCCATCCCGGCGCACATGCTCCAGGTGCCCCTTGGAGTAGGAAGCCTGGTTCTCCGCAGCCAGCATCTCCGCCGGGTGCCCCCTGGTGATGTCCTTTCCCTCCAGGCTGGCCAGTGCCGCCGGAGAGAACACGTCCTCCTCCAGGCGGTAGACGGTCACTGGCCGCTCCGGTTCTCCTTCCAGCCCCAGCTCTCCCGCCGTATACATCTGCGTGCCGGTCCGGTTGATCGGCACATCGTAGCAGATCAGGTATCCCTCCGGCGTCTTGACTAGGTGCTCCGAGATGTGGGAGCCATAGTACGCAACCGCCATCAGTCCACCCCCGGCACCATTGCGGCATAGTCCGCGTCCCGGCCGGTCTGCCGGGAGATCAGGGAGGAAATCAGCGCCACATGGTCGGTCTCGTCCTTGTTGATCTCCAGCAGCACCCCCAGATCCTCCCGCGGTGCCAGGGCCATACAGGCCAGATACAGCCGCGTGGCCTCGATCTCCTCGGCCAGCGCCCTTTGCAGCAGTTCCAGATAGGTCATGCCGTCACCTCACTTTGCAAATAAAAAAGGAGCCGGCAGGATTTCTCCTGTCAGCTCCATTCAGCTCTTCCCGCCCACCATTCAGGGCGTGGGAACAATATTCAGTTTCTTGCGGGATACCGTCTGCACCTTGATGGTTCCATCCTTGTCCAGCAGCAACTCCACCCGCAGTCCACGCTTGAGCGCGGCCTCAATGGCCCGTATCACTTGCTCTGTCATTTTCCTTCACTCCAAAATTCCCTGTTCCCTTAGCTGCCGCATGGATTCCCGGTACTTCCTATCCATCTCCTGTTCGGTCGCTTTCCGCTCAATCTCATCATCTGTGATACCATAAACCGTCGCCCAATCTTCGGGAGAATCCCCAATATCGGCATCATAGGCTCCCGGCTCATAGACCTCCACAATTGTGGCGATCCGGCCATCCTTAAGTAAAACAGATTCATATTGCTGATATTTTGCCATTTATATCTTCTCCATATGAGCTGTTACAAAGTGGGTTGTTCCATCCGGTCTGACATTCCAGGCAAGCAGTACATTCGCAGGGCTTCCTTTACGTCCATACAGGACAACCAACTGTTCATAACGCCTTCCATGAACATCCTCCCGTTTGAGTACAGAGGGATACCTTGTTGCTGCATCCAGAATTTCTTCCCGCATCTTTTCCCAGTTGTCTTTATTATAGCCTAAGCGGGACGAAAATGCATCCCCCTTTGGATACCCGTCTCTGCTTTCCGGGTTAAAAAAATACCCTGTAAATTTGGCGTCTGCGGCGCTGGCTTTGTCTGCTCCGGGAAGTGCCCGCTCTGGATGCTCCAAAAGCCCGGCCCTCCTGCGGTAATCCAATCGCCACAGACGGTACCGCTCTCCGTCCTCCCGCTTCTGATGCAGGAAGGTCTCAAATCTCCCGGGCACCCGGTTCCCCAGCGTCACCCGGTAGCGCTCCCACTGGCGGTAATCCGCCAGCCATTGGGCCCGGGCCCGCTCTTTTTTGCGGTAAGCCGCAATCTGGCTCTCCGACCGCGGGTCTCGGCTGAACAGGTTCTTGCGGGGGTTGGAGAAATCCTTTATTTTTTGGATCTCCTCATCTGTCCGGCCCGCCGCCGTCCAGGGCAGCAGCACATGGAGGCAGTTGGGGTGGATGTTGAGCCAGGTGTTGGCCAGTGTGTCCGGCCCCGCCGGGTCTACCTTCCCGAACGCCGCCGCCAGGGGTGGGAAGTCCGGGTCTGTGCCGCTACGGGAGTATACCCGGCCCTCGTAGGGCGCGCACAGCGCACAGGTGGTGCCGTGGCTGGATATCATGTATAGGTCGTGCTCCGGGTCCGCGGTGAGCACCGCCAGCACCTCCGCCTGCCGGGAGGTGGTGCGGGAGACCATCGTGCAGTAAGTATGCAGGCTCCAGTCCCGGCCCGCCTTGTCAGTAAAGGCCCGGACGCCCTCCCGCCGGAGCGCCTGCACAAAGGCGGGCACTGAGGCGTTCACGCCGCGTCCTGCGGCCTGTTGCGCCGCCACCTGTTCCAGCCCCACCCGGCGGTATACATCCGGCTCCACACGGCCAATCAGGGCGGATTGCAGGGTAGCCATCACAGTCATGGAGGCGTCGGTAATCTCCCCCATCAAGTTTGCCGCCAGCCGGTCCACAATGGCATGCTGCTCACCCGTGAGCACGGCCGCGTTGGCGTAGCCTGCGGCGTGCTTGGCCGCCGTCTCCGGCACCTCCAGGGCCTTCCGGGCCTCTGGCACCCGGACATAGAACTGCTTTTCAATCATCTTTGGGACGTATTCCCAGCAGTCTGATTCCATCTGCCGGAGGATGGCCTGCACCCGCTCCAGGGCGGCCACAGCGTGGTAATCCACCAGGCCCTGGGAGCGAAGCCGCCCAATCTCGTTGATGATGGCGGTCTCCGCTCTTAGATAGATGGAGACGAGCGTTTCCAGCTCTTTCTCATTCGGCGCCCGATTCAGCGTTGGCATAGAGTATCACCAGAACTTAGAAAGGACTGTTCCCGCAATCTCACCAGCCGGCCCAAGAAATTCCGTCACTCGCTTCATGGTGGAGTTTTCTTCCAGGTATTCAATGCCCGCAGGAGTGATTTTTAGGCCGCTGGTTTCCTTGAACTGAACAGGGCTCCCAATTCTCCGGACTTCTGCAATCCCCTCGATGTATCCATCTGCCAGCAGATGGGCCAGCATGTAGGTGAAGTATTCCTCGTGGACTGGGAAGTCCTTTGTGTTGGGGGCCAGCAGATTCCAGTCAGGGGCTATATTCTGTTTCAGGCATTTATACAGATAACGCAGGAATTTATTGACTAACACAAAGTAATCGTCTTTCGCCATGCTTATTCCCTCTCGTTGTCTTCCCAAATATCTTCCTGCCCTGGCGGGCAGTCGCCAGTATTATCAGAAAAATAATGATACAGCTCTTGTGTGGTAGCATTCGGATTTCTTTTTATATATTGCATCATTAAATCTTCCACGCCAAATGCTTCTATCGCTTCAACAAACCACTCTAAATCTTCTTCCAAAAAAGATTCAATTCTTGATTCCTCTTCATGGACAAAGGGCCGCAGGGCCGCTATTAACTGATAATGTCCATTCTCCCCCATAATACAAGCGTCACTCCTTCCAGGACTTTTTAACGATCACACTTCCGCTACCATCCGCCTCAAGCCAATACCGCTTGCCCTTATAGCTGACTTGACCTTGTTGTCCCGTTTTGGCTCCCGGATATTTGGTATTGAACTCACCCCGCAGAATACCGAAGGTCTTGGCTGAGACGGTTTTCCCCCGCTTGTTCGCCCTCTTTGACGGCGCGTACTTTGTTTTCCCAATTTTACTATTTCCGCCGCCGCTTGTCCATCTCCCTTTTTTATCCCTTGGCTGGCTGGGCGAATAATCCCATGTCAGCGCGTCCTGCGCGGCCCCCTCAAAAGGGGCGGATATCTCCCCTCCGTACCCCAGCCCTGCCAATGGATCCCGCAGGGCGGTCACATCCTGGTAGGTTTTCCCGGTGTTGGCCGCGATCTCCTCTTCGGAAATACTGTCAAACATCCCGGTCTCGTCCGCCAGCTTCTTGAGCTCCCTCTGAGCCGTGTCCGCCCGGAACAGGCCCGCCTGAAAGGTATCCCGGATGGCCTGGGCCTTTTTCAGCGCGATCTCCGCCACCTCGGCCGCCGTGGGAGTCCACAGGGGCGGGAAAGTGATGTCCAGCCCGTCGGGTACCGCCCCCCAGGCTGACATGGCCAGGACCGGCAGCAGCTTTTCCAGAATGGGCCGAAGCTTGGCCTCCCGCAGCGTGTCCACGTAGTCATAGTAGTTCCGAAGGTCGCTCTCCCCGGTGGCGTTCATCCCCGCCGGGGAGCGTCCGAACAGCTTGGTCACCGGAATCCGGGACGCGCCGGACAGGTCGAGGCACATGGAGTCGTAGACCTCCTGGAGCCCGGTGAAGGTGTACTGGGTATTCTTAATCTGGTCACCCCGGTTGACCAACTGCATGCCGAAATTGGACTTCATCACGCTTTGGGCCTGCATCACATTCCAGAACCGCCTCTGCTGCTCCCCGGACGTAACGGAAAAGAGCTGGTCCAGGTTCTGCACCTCCATGGTGTCCACGTTGGCCCGGAAGGTGAGCGCGGCCATGTTGGCGGCCACGTTGTCATGCTTAACCACATCATTGTATAGGGCCTCCACCTCGGACTCTCCCCAGTACAGCTCCGCCACCCGCTCCAGGAAGGGCAGGTCGCGGCCGGTGAACCGCACCAGCCTTGAGTGGTGCACCTTCGCCACCGTGTTCCCCCTGGCGTCGGTGATGGAGTAATAGGCGGGCACCGGCTCTCCGCCCTCGAATACCAGCTCCATACCGGGTACCACGCCCTGCCAGCGGTCGAGTATGTAAAGCCCTTGGAAGGTACCGGGGTAAATGCTCTCCAGCTCCAGTGGCTGGCCCAGCATCCCCTCCTGTCCGCGGATCATGATAAGTCCGGCGGCGCCTCCGTACAGCCTGCCCCACCGCAGTCCCTCGTTGACCCGCTCCCGGAGCGCCGTCACGCGCTGAACGCGATCCAGTTCCTTCAGGTGCTCCGGCCCCACCGCTCCGGCGGGAGCGAACCACTTCTTTGTCATGTCGTCCGGGATGATGCCCACCACGTTCTGTACTACCCAGTTGTCCCGGTAGAGGGAGTTGAGCAGGGCGTAGTTGTCCGTCATCCGGGTCAGCGGATACTCTGTGGCCTCCAGCGGCGACTGGGAGCCATAGCCCAGCCGGAACAGCGGGTTGGAAAATGCGTCTTGTACGCTCACCGCCTCGGTATTTGGTTGTGCGCCCCTGGGGCGGCTTTTATTGCGTCTGGACACTTACTCGAACCTCCAGTCCGGCAGTGAATTGATGTAATAGCGCAGGGCGTCCGGCCCGTGGTCCCGCTCCTTCAGGGGCTTCTCATCCCCCCGCTGGCCCGCCTTCTCGTCCCACAAATAGGTGCCCAGTTCGTCCAGCAGGCCGGCACAGGCTTCACTGACCAGAATTTTTCTGCGGTGAAACAGGCTTCCGGTCTTGCGTATGCCGTCCAGCACCTCATTTTCCGCAGGGATGACATACACCCCCCGCCGCCTCAGTTCCTCGATAAACGAGGCCGCCGAGGGATCTACGATCACCGCGCACCATTCCCTGCCCAGAAAGTCCAGAAGGTCGTCGGCATACTCCTGGTCGGTCTTCTGCCGGCGCTCCTTCCGGCTGTCCCAGCGGTACTCCCTGTCCACCCGGATCACTCCATCGTGGTCATAGATGTCCAGAAACACCGTAGGGTTGGCGGTACCGTAGTCACAGGCCACGGTTCTCTGGGAAACCCATTCCAGATCCACCGGGCGTTCCTGCGTCCGGTAGACATTCTCTGTCTGGTCAAACATGTCGTAGATAAGCCCCTCCGACATGACCCACAGGCCCAGAATGTACCGCTGGTAGAACACCCCGGCATAATACATGCTCCGGTATCTGGCCCGGGTGGCCTCGTCCAGCGCCGGGTTGTCCTCCATGGTGAAGTGCAGATGGAGGGCCTTGTGCTCCTCCGCCTTTAGAATCCACTCCTGCCGGAACCAGTGCTGCGGCCCCTCCGGGTTGCAGTTGAACCATAGCTTTGCCCCTGTCACGGAGCACCGGGCCATGGCCTGTTCCACAAAAGAGCGGGGCATCAGGGCCACCTCGTCCAGCAAAACCCCCGCCAGGGTGATACCCTGAATCAGCGTGTAGGAGCTCTCGTCCTTGCCGCCGAACAGGTAGAAGCGGTTCTCCCGCACCCCACGCCGGGCCGTAATTACATGGCCGGAGCGGCTGTAGGAAATGGTGAAGTTCTGCCGCAAATACTGCACCGCCAGAAGCGGCGTCACAATGTTGCGCTCCACCGCCCCTACCGACTTCCCACAGAGTGCAAACGCGCAGCCGTTGAAACGTCCCATTGCCCACAGGAAGAAGGACAACGACATGACTGAGGTTTTTCCCGACCGCACCGCGCCGTCACAGATGAGCGCATCATAGCACTGGTATGGGAAACGCAGAATCTCCCTCTGCTTTTCAGAGAAGCCCATTTCCCATCTCCTCTTTCAGCGACGCGGTGATCGGATCGTCGTCCATGTCCTGCATACCGCCGGCGCCCGCCGCCCCCTGCTCTCCCAACAAGTCAAACAGCACCTTTGCCGCCTTCGCGTCGCCCTTGGCCGCCTTTAGGGTCAGGCCCGCAATCACCGCCATCTGGTTATCCACATCCTCCGGTTCTACGCCGTCACGGGCCAGCTTGTTCCATGCCCGCTTGTCCGCCACCGGGAGAGAGAGGTACAGGTCTGCCGCTTCTCTCAGGCTACGCTTTCGCCGCCGTGACGCGCCGGATGCACGGCCGCCGAGAGCACCGTTTTTCGCGGCTTCCTCGCGGCTTTGGCTACTATCAAACTGATATGGCACAAGATTCTGTTCATTCGGCATGTCACCACCTCTCGCCTAAGTAGAGTCTTCAAATTCCCCCCACCGCCACCGATAGAGCGCGTTCTCTCTTTTTCTTTCTTTTCTAGGGGATTATAGGGGGTAATAGATAGGGGGTTATAGGGGGGAAGGAAGAGGGGGAAAAAGGGGGCGGTTTTCTTTCTTTTTCTCTCTCCCGGTTTGCTAGCATTTGCTAGACTTTGCTACATCGCCGCCTACTGTCGAGCTCTGGCTCGGATACGGCCAGCCGTCACAGCCTGTTAAGCGATACACCCGTGTGGGTTGATTATAGCTCCATGTTCGGATATACTTTTTCCCACACTCTCATGTGATAAGTATTGACTTCGCCATAATTGGCGTCGAAAATCTTTCTTACTTCATAACCCATATTTGAGCTTTCGCTCTTTAGTTTCCTCCAGTCAAACTTCTTGTGTGATACTCCGTTCAGATTTGCTACACGCTTAATGGAGTACCACTCCTTGCTCCTATCCAGCTCAGTCTCCAGTGCCTTTCTCTTATCCTGTTCGTCTCTCAGCGCAGTAAGCAGTTTGATGCCAAACTCCGGAGAGTTTATCATCTTGTCGATCGTGTCCGAGGTCATGTAAGCTCCGTGCTTGCGAATGCTGGGTAATACCTCACTCGTCACCCAGCGCTTGAACTTCTTTGCCCCCGGTAGTTTACTGGACAGCACCAGAGAGTACAGGCCGCTCTCGTTGATGATATACATTTCTCGGCTCTGACCTGAGTCGGCGAAACGCCGGGTCAGCTTATCCTCCGGGTCAACATGCCTCTTTAGTGCGTCGGACGTGTCGCTGTACCCCAGCGCCTGAGCCACGTCTTTACCCACCAGCCAGGGCTCTCCGCCTACTTCAACCGTCCGGATCGCCCCAAATTCAGGGTTTTCAAAGAGCTTCATTTCGTTCATGTGAGAGGTCTCCTTTCGATTTGATTGGAGAGGCGGCGGGGGAATATCCCGCCATGCGTTTCCTCTCATTGGTGCCACCGCCCGCCTCAGGTGGCGAGGAGCGGCATATGGCGGACAGTAGGGGCAGCGGCTGCACCGCCGCTACCCCCGCCATGTGAAGGAGGAAGGGGTGTGAACAAAAGTGGGAGCGCGAAGGCATACGCCCCCACGCTCCTATTTTCGCATAGTTATTATTTTGTGCTCACCACATGTTGTAAAAACAGAATATTTTTAACAATATAATGAAAGGTTAGCCTTAATCAAAATATCCCAAGCTCACATTGTAATATTTTGCAATTATCAAAAGATTTGATATCGTTGGCTCATGCTCTCCCCTCTCGTATCCTCTCAATGTGTTGGGCCCCAAACCCATCAACTGCGACACAATATCAACTCTTTTCCCCGGCTCTTTTTCTTCCCTTAACTTTATCAATTTCTCCGGGAACTTGTTCAAGGGCTATCTCTCCTTCGGCGGTTCAGGGAGGGGTATCCAGTGGGTGATTTTACCCGCACGGGGCCCAATATCCGTCATCCATTCACCCCACAAAATCCAACCTACAGATGTTCCAATGCGCTCACAACGCACGATAACTCTCTGCTTTTCCTCCGGCAATCTCTCCTTGACACTGATCCACTTACTCATGCCGTCAATCCTCCTCGAAGTCGTAGTGGTCAAATAGCCACCGCAATGCCGCCACTAACTCCTCCTTGGTGATGCTGTTGTGCGTCTCCATGTGGGCCACATGGTCAATGGCAAGTACCCGTGTTTTGAAAGGGATGCTTTTATCGGTCAGCCCTGTTTTTACAATATTTATGGCCTGACCGAGAGAGACATTGAAAGTCGGGAAAAGGATTTTACTGCTCATGCTGTCCGCCCTCCCCATCACTTTTATATCTCATAGTCGGGAAAAACCACATCCAAAGAAACGCCCACCACATACCGAAGCGGCAGCAAAACAGAAGGACAAATGCCAGAAATGCCATGTATGATAAACAGGCAAATGCCATTTCGAGCGCCTTCACTGTCCGCCCTCCCCGTCGTGGATGGAGCCCTCCATATCCAAAAACTTCTGGCAC
>OGXN01001590.1_pt1 | contig 20893 bp, 19 predicted proteins | sample 1576281 | NCBI WGS metagenome assembly OGXN01 (sample SAMEA3541494, study PRJEB24748) | human gut metagenome | biome: human gut; feature: human-associated habitat; material: faeces | place: China | collected 2012
GTAAGTTGGAATACACGCTGTGCACCCTTTGGGCGTGAATGCAGCAATATGAAAATTTCTTGTCTTTTCTTTCTTCTTGTTTCTATTTTTTCTATCACAATATTCCACATAATCTTTGTAAGCATTTCCCCTCTTTTTGTGCTATCATTAGCTTAATTACAAAAATAATCTATTTCATCTAATAATCGTTCGATTAATTCATAAATCATAACAGATGGATTCATTTTCTTTATATCATGTTCCATTTTATATTTTTCTTTTTTCCAGAATTCTTCAAGATGCTTTGCATTTTCTATAGCATTTCTTACTTTAGCATTACCATCATTTCCTAAAATTTTAGCAATCATGCCTTTAGAAGCTTTCACTTTAGAATTATATTCTAAAACATCTAAATGATTACGTATCTGATTTATGATACTTCTTTTATCAACGATATCATGGATATCTATTCTTTGAAAATGCATAAGCAACCAAGTTTCAAATAGCAAATTCGAATAATCTAATATATATTCATTATCGGAATTGATCATTAAGTCTATAACATCTTGTATATTAACTGGGGCATCACAATCAAATACCAAATGTTTTTCATAAAGCGCATATTTCCGACGATTTACATCAATGTTTAAAAAATCCTCTGCATAACGATAAACATGCATGGCATTTCCACTTGTATTAATAGGTTCTATTACCATATTAGAATAAGGAACGGTTAATCTTTTTTCTAAATAATCTTTGAAAAAATTTAAATAATTATATTCTGTATTTCCTTCACAAAATACAAGCAAATTACCTGCATTTTCAGGTTTTAATTTTTTAATTATTCTTTTTTCATTCACTAATCTCCCCATATCCATTCCTCCAATATTTCTTCCGTCATATCCTGTTCATTAATAACTGGAATCGCTCCATATTTCCCAAACAAATAATCTTTAGAGAAACTAGCGTCTGAACGAACTTTTATATCTGCAAGCGTAAATACCGTTGATTCACCTTTTTTATTTTTATCCACAAACGCAATTTCATCTCTACGAAATTGTTGCCGGTTCAATAATGAAATATCATGTGTTGTAAAAATTAATTGTGCTTTGTTATTTTTTTCATTTTGATATTGAACCCCTATCATTGCGCCAACAATTTATTACTCTCTTAACAAAACACGGGCATTTAATATATAAAGAAGAAATAAAAGACTTCAAAGAAATGCTAGAACGTTTATTAATCGAAGCTAGTGAAAAAGAAATTGGCTATTCAAGCATTATAACCTCTGCTTTGATTCGAGTTGTTGTAGAGATAATCCGCGCTCAGCTTAAAAGGAATAATGACCATATTTCACAAATAACAGATTTACCACATATCGAATTAGTTAATGATGCCATTAAGTATATTCATGACCATCTTCATGAACCAATTAAACTAACCGCAATGGCTTTACAACTAGGTGTTTCAACAAGTATGTTATATAAATCTTTTATTGCAATTTTAGCAATTCCTCCACTAACTTATATTCATCAACAAAAAGTTCTCTATGCTCAAAGAATGCTGGCTCATGGTAAAAGTGTTACAATGATTGCAAATGACCTGGGATATTCATCAGCCTATCATCTATCTAAAACTTTTAAACAAATCACAGGGGTCAGTCCACGTGAATATAAGAAAAATATTAAGTTATTATAAGCATATACGAAAATGTATATGTTTTTTAATTGATATAATATGTTTTATATATATGTAAGTGCTATCATATCTTTATAAGGGAGGTATGAATTTGGAAAATAAATATCAAAAACTCTTTCAACCAATAAAAATTAATCAGCTGGAAGTAAAAAATCGAATTTTTATGTCGCCAATGTCAACAAACTTTGCAACAAAAGATGGGTATGTTACTGATGAAATGATCTATTACTATAGCAGAAGAGCAAAAGGTGGCGTTGGTCTGATTGTAACTGAAGTAACAATGATTGAGCCAACCTACAAATATATTGCTCATACTTTATCAGTTCAAGATGATTCCTATCTTGAAGGATGGCAAAAATTAGCTAATGAAATTCATAAGTATGATAGTAAGGTCGTAGCCCAACTACTACACCCAGCATATATGGCAATTCCTTTCCCGGAAACACCACAATTAGTTGGTCCAAGTGAGGTTGGTCCATACTATGCTAAAACTCCTCCGCGACCTTTGACAAAAGAAGAAATCAGTATAATTGTTGAACAATTTGGTGATGGTGCCTTACGGTTAAAAAAAGCAGGAATAGATGGTGTTGAAATTCATGCTGCACACGCACATGCATTACTAGGAGGATTTTTATCTCCACTCTATAATAAACGAATTGATGAATACGGTGGTGACATAACTCATCGCATTCGTCTACTTTTAGAAGTAATTGCAAATGTTCGAAAAAAATGTGGGCGTGATTTCGTTATTATTGTTCGTATCAGCGGTGATGATTATGAAGCCGGCGGACAATCATTACACGAAGGATGTTATATTGCTAAAAGATTAGAAGCTGCTCAAGTTGATATGATCCATGTTTCTGGGGGAACTACTATCCACCGCGGCAGCTCAATTGCACCCCCTGGAACACCACAAGCGAGTCATATTGACAGCGCACGAGAAATAAAAAAATGTGTTAATATCCCTGTTTCAACCGTAGGACGTTTGAATGAACCTTGGATTCTCGAAGAAGTTTTAGAAAGAGATTTAGCAGACGTATGTATGGTAGGTCGCTAACTCTTATGTGATCCTGATTTTGTTAATAAGATCAAAAATGGTCAAGAAGATGATATTCGTCCATGTATTGGATGCTTGGGATGTTTAAGCTCGACCATGTTAAAAGATCATGTTGAATGTGGAATTAATCCATCATTGACAAGTGAGAATGAAGAAACTGTAACACCTGCGACAATATCCCAAAATATCCTAGTTATCGGAGGAGGTCCAGCTGGATTAGAGGCAGCTTATATTTTATCAAAGCGTGGACACAAAGTTACCCTTGCTGAACGTCATCATACATTAGGCGGCGCAATGATCGTTGCAGGTTATCCTATTGCTAAACAGCACTTTGCTCAAACTACTAAATATTTCATTAAACGAGTAATCGATTGTAATATCAAAATTGAATTAAACACGATTGTTGATCAAGCCTATTTATCACAGCATCATTATGATCATATCATCGTCGCAACCGGAGCCAAACCATTACGACTTGATATTTTTAAAAATCATCCTCATACTGGTACCGGACAAGATGTGCTTCTTGGCAAAATGTGGACAGGTAAAAATATTGTCGTTGTTGGAGGAGGCTCTGTTGGCTGTGAAGTTGCTGATTTTGTTGCCCCATTAGTTAATGACCGCCATCCAAATAATAAAAAAGTAACTGTTATTGAAATGAAATCAAATATTATTATGGATGATACTTCACCATCACGAAGTATTTTAGTTCAACGGATGGCTGATAAAGGCGTGAACATTATTACTGATAGTAAAGTCGTTAAAGTTACACCAACAACTCTCGAATATCAAAAAGATGGCAATACTATTACAATTGAAAATGTTGATACAATCATTGAAGCTACTGGTTATTATGCTGATCATGAGTTAGAAAAAACCCTCGATCAAATGCAACTTAGCTACAACGTCTTAGGTGACGCTGCAACCCCAGGAAAAATTAAAAATGCTATAAGTGACGCATATCATTTATGTAAAAATATTTAATCAAAGGAGAAAATATATGAATTTACTAAAACCTATTAAAGTTGGAAAAATTACTTTAAAAAACCGAATTATGTTTCCCCCAATGACAACCGGGTATGAAGAAAGAGATGGTTCAATCGGTGAACAAAGTTTTAATTTCTATAAACGTTTAGCGCAAGGCGATGTTGCTTATATTGTTTTAGGTGATGTTGCTCCAGTCAATACTGTTTCCCCTACACCTAAACTTTTTCATGACGGTCAAATCGAAGCTTTCAAAAAATTAAGCGATGCCTTACATGAGTATGATTGCAAACTAGGGATTCAAATCTTTCATCCTGAATATGATGTTGATGCTCTAGCAGAATTATTTAGAAAAGGTGATATGCAGGCTGCACGTGCTAAATTACATCATGACATGCTACATTATATCGATGAAGTAACTGAAGCCCAGCTTACAGCAATTATTGATAAAATCGGCGCTTGTGTTAAGCGTGCTGCCGCCGCAGGGGTGGATGTTATTGAGGTTCATGGTGATCGTCTTGTCGGTTCCCTTTGCTCAACCATTCTAAATCACCGAAATGATAATTATGGTGGTTCATTTGAAAACCGTATTCGCTTTGCTCTCGAAGTTGTCAAAGTAATTAAAGAAAATGCTCCAGATATTTGCATCGATTATAAACTGCCAATTATCACTGAAAATCCGCTTCGTGGTAAAGGAGGCCTAAAAATTGATGAAGCTATTAAATTGGCTACTATCTTAGAGGCTCATGGAGTTGATATGATCCATGTTGGTCAAGCCAATCATACTGGAAATATGAATGATACCATTCCTGCAATGGGAACTCAACCATACTGTTTTATGAATAAATATACAAAACAAATTAAAGATGTTGTTACGATTCCAGTGTCTTCTGTTGGACGAATCCTTACTCCCCAAAATGGTGAATCCTTGATTGATAACGGGATTTGTGACATTATTGGTTTAGGTCGTTCATTATTAGCTGATCCTGATTATGTTAAAAAATTAAAAAATAATGAAGCTGCTCGAATTCGTCATTGTATGATGTGTAATAAAGGCTGTACCGATGCAATCCAAAATAGACAATTTTTAAGCTGTGTTTTAAATGCTGAAAATGGTTATGAATACAAACGAATAATTACCCCAGCAGCAACAAAGAAAAAAATTGTAGTTGTTGGAGGGGGACCAGCAGGTTTAGAAGCTGCTCGGGTAGCAAAAACAAAAGGACATGATGTTATTTTATTTGAACAAGACACTAGATTAGGTGGTCAACTTAATATTGCAGCGATTCCACCACGTAAAGCTGAAATGAATCGGGCTATCAATTACTTATCAAATGAAATGAAAATATTGAATGTTGATTTAAGATTAGGTAAAAAAGCAACTAGTACAGATATATTAAACGAACATCCTGATAGTGTTATCATCGCTGTTGGTGCCAATAATGCTTCCCTACCAATTCCTGGTAGTGATTTAACTCATGTGTTAGATGCTTGGAAAGTTCTTAACTATGAACAATTCCCTAGTGGCCATGTAGCGATTATTGGCGGTGGTCTAGTCGGAGCGGAAACTGCAGAATTTTTAGCACAAATGGGCTTGGACGTTACTGTCATAGAAATGCTTGAAGAAATTGCAAAAGAAGAATCATCAACTGTAAAGCCAGTAATGTTTGAAGATTTTGAAAAACATCAAGTTAAATTATTGACTAAAACAAAGGTAATTGAAATTAAAAACGATTGTATCAAAGCTGCTAATGGCGATGGTGAATTAACGATTCCATGTGATTATGTTATTTTAGCTACTGGAGCTAAACCTAATCCATTTGATGTCAGTGAATTAACAGCTCACAATATTGATATTCATCTTGTTGGTGACTGCAATGAAAAAGCTGCTGATATTAATAATGCCATTACTCAAGGTTATTTAGCAGCCAACAGTATTTAAAACTCTTATTATCTAGACTAAAAAGAATTAATCATAACATTTAAATGTTTAAGATTAATTCTTTTTTATTCTTATTAACTATCTACTATTACTAGCCATTCTAAACCACGTATAATTTTTTCCTTTGATTGATACTGATAATTGATAAATATTTTCTGGCCAAGTACATCCGCCAAAGCCTCCATCCCCGATAGCATGAATATCACATCCGGTTTGTTTCATTAAAAGGGCAACCTGCCGAATTGTATCCTCATCGGCACATTCGACCGAACTATTTAAAAAACTCATGGCTAAAGTACCTGGTTTATAGCGATGAATATATTCTACTAATTCTCTAATCATATCTACTGTGATTCCTGCTCTAGTCCCTGGAGCTGGTAAATCGATACAGTCAGCACCAGCATCAATAAGTCTTTTAATAACATCTTTGGTATCATATGCTGCTAAAGGATCACCTAGTACCTTTTCTTCGATACCATCTTCCCACTTGCCAGCAAACAAGAAAATATCATCTCCACATATTTCTTTTACTAATTTGGTTGCTTCAATTACATCTTCAATCGATGTTCCAGAACCTGGATTACCACCCAATACAATAAAATCCACGCCTAAAGCAACTGCTTTTAAAATATGTTCTTTTGTTGCTAACATTCCAGCCAATCGGTAAAGTGTTTTTTCATCAGAACGCTTTTCTCCCTTCTTAGGACACCCTAAATAAACACCAATTGGACAATTGCATTTTTCTTTAAGCTCTTTGATAGTTAAGCCGCACAATCCTGGATTATTTTCAAAATTATCTAAATCTATAGTATTAAGCATAACCATATCTGCACCAAACGAACAAAGCAATTCAGCATTTGTCACACCCATTACCGTCCCTGGGCCAGCAAAAATTAAATGTTGTCCCATGATAACTCGACCTTCCGATTTATAGATAGATTCTTTTAATTCTAAAGGACCCATTTTGTTTATCTCACTCTTTGAAGCATTAATCAATCTTTTTACGTTGCTCATAATTTTTCCTCATTTCTAGATTTTGTTTTCTTCAAGTGTTTTTTCTTGATTACTTTTTTTCTCTGCTTCTAAAGCCTGATTGTCACAAATCTTAAAAAATGGGTAATAAATTATACATGATAACAAGCACATAATTACAATCATGATTCCTAAACTAATTCCCCCACCTAAAATAAATCCCGCAATTGGACCTGGAATTGTCATTACACTTAACATTAAGGCGGGAATATTCACAACACCTGTAACCATCAACAAATAACCAATAATCATAAATACAAGTGGTGTTAAAATAAACGGAATAAACATAATTGGATTTAATACGATTGGAAAACCAAAAATAACAGGCTCTACGATATTAAACATCCCCGGAACAAAACACACTTTTCCAAACGCTTTAAAACGTTCGCTTTTAGCAAATATTGCCATATCGCAAGTAAGCCCAAATAAACATCCTGGTCCACCAATAAACTGACAAAAAACAAAGAAAAACATATAAGTTGTGACTAAGGTTACAGGTTCTCCGGCCATATAATTATTTAAATTTGTAATTGCTGGTTCCATCCAAATTACCATCATGACAGAAAGTACAACTGAAGTACCATGAATTCCAACCCACCATAACAGCAATAATATTAACATACTAATCAACATGGCTGGAAAACTATTACCTAAACTTACTAAAGGCGCTTGAACCATAGTATAAATAAAATTTTGAATATTTCCATAAGATGTTACAGCAAATCCAGACCTTACCAATAAAAACAAGGCTGATACTAAAAATGCTGGAACAACAGCTTCAAATGGTTTAGAAACCATTTCCGGTACCGAATCTGGTAATTTTATTTTCCAATTATGATTAACGGCAAAAGCAAAAACATATGCCCCAATAATCCCACATAACATGGCAGTGAAGATACCACTAGCACCTAAGTTATCAACTGGGATAACATTTTTTATCAATGTTACAGCTCCATTTGTACTATCAACATTGTTATAAGAAAATGGTGTAACCAACAATAGTGATAATAACGAAACAATTGCTGTTTGAAATGGATTAACATTAAACTTTTCACCTAAATTATAACCTAAAGCAAAAATGAAATATAATGCTGTTAAATTACAAACAGCAACCCCTACAGCTAAAGCATCAGATATTCCAGTAGACGATAAAAAATTTGTATACCAGTCTCCCAATGGTAAACCCTGAAATAATGAAAATACAGCTCCTCCTAATAACGCTGGCATCACTTTCATAAATGCGCCACTTATTGCACTTAAAATAAAATTGTTTTCAATTTTCTGTGCAAAAGGTATAACTTTATTTTGGATAAAATCATTCATAATTTTTCCTCCTCCTAACTTTATAACTACATTTTATCTAGAAGTATAATCATTTAAGAGTACATAAAACTTTTCATTAGTCCAAAATAAAAACCAATAAAAAAAATAAGTGCTAAGGTTTCATTTTTTGAAACTTTAATACTTATCCTTGGTTATTTAATCTTGCTAATAAGCTTTCAATAATCTTCATTAATTCAAATTTCTTCTTAATACCTGGCTGTTCGTGTATCTCTAAAAAACGTTTATGAGTATACGAGCTCTTTAAAGATATGATATAATTATTTTCGTCATTTAAATGTCTATAAATATTCCTGATCAAAGCATTGGATATATTATAATCATAGTATTTTTCTAAACTTATCTGAAGATGACTATAAAAATATAACGTATGTTCATCCATATTAATAGCTAAATTGTTATCTTCTTCATTAATTATATAAATATCATAACCTAATACATAAAAATATTTCAAATACATTTTCCAAATCAACATTGCTTCTCGCTCACCAAATAAAATAATTTGATGACAATGATTACATGCTATAACTAAATCATCAAGTTTATCACGATCATCGAGCAAATAAATAAAATCACAAATCACAGCATTAAATTCTCTTACAAAAGTCTTTTTAAAATCCGTGAAATGACTAGTTTTTATACTTTTACAAAATCTAATGATTGATGATTTAGATAGACCGGTATCATAAATAACATCCTCTAAAGATAGTTCTATTAGCTTTTCCCTTTGGTTTAAAAAATATTTAACAAGAATTTGATCCGTATTATTAATTTTTGCATTCATTGATAAATCTAAAAGTATATCGATCATTTTATCACTGCTCCTGATAAATAATCTCGTGATAATAAAATTTAATCAAATCAAAATAATACAACAACAAATACTCAGTCTCAAACATTTCATTATTAGATAATATATTAATTACCTCAAAAACATTGTAATGAAAATTTATTTTTGTTTCGCCTGAAAAAATAATAACTTTATTAGCTTTATTTCCTAAAATCGACACTAAATTATCATCAGATAAAAAAAGTCTACCAGTACCTGAAATCAATATAATTAAATCATTATCCTCTATTTCAATAGAATTATCTTTTAATAAAGACGACATTATCACTGTCTTCCCCATTGAAATCATATCAATTTGAAAATTAAAAAGAATTGGAGTTATCGTAGGGGAAGCAACAATAATAACTCTCTGACTTTGAGCTATTTCTTTAATGATCAACTTTAATTTCATTTTATCATTGAATTCTAATGGATAATCAACTAAATGTGAAACCGCTACAGCTAATCGTTTTTTGTTAAAAATCTTATAACCTCGATATATCTGATCTTTACGAACATCCAATTCACTTTCTAATCTTTCTTTAAAAATCGAATAATTAGAATAACCAAATTTTTTTAAAAACTGTTTTACTGTTGGAACTGAAACAAAACAGCCATCAGCCACATCTTGTAAAGTAATACTTCCTATATGATTAATATTTTCTATAATATATTTGGCAATATAATAATTTAAATCTTTATTATTAGAGTTATTAACAATTGATAAAAAATAAGCTAAGCACATAAACATATTATCTTCCTCCACTCATTATTACCATTATATAATATTAATTAAATTTATTCATTTAAAAATTAGCTTTCTTGTACCAGCAAAAAGCTCCAATCAAATTTGCATCATTATAATAATGACACACTTTGATCTCTGGTGGAGTTACCGGAACTGGGATGCAATCAAATAAATCACTCACTTCTTTCTTTAACATTGTTAATAATAACGGCTGAGTACTAATCCCTCCACCAATACTAATATTCTCTAAATCTAATAACATTTGCATATTAAAAATATATCTTGCAAGATTTTTAGTATAATCCCGTAGTATTTCTAAACTAGCAATATCATTATGATTAGCCTTGTTAAAAAAGGCTAATCCATCGATTGAATTTCGCTCTAATGCAAATCGTTTTTCATAATTTCTCGTTAAATCACCTACACCGCCAATCAATCCAAATGTATTTTGCCAATCAAAGTCATGTTTAGAATCAATTAAAGAAAACGTAGCTGCTCCAGCAAAATAATTACACCCACGATATAATTCCCCGTTAATAATAATTGCGCATCCAACTCCAGTACCCAATACTAGTACTGCCCCATTACTCGTTTCTTTTAATGAGCCTCTATACAATTCTGCTAATGCCGCACAATTACCATCATTTTCAATCGAAACTGGTACGTGGCATTTACTCCAAAGGATTTGTTTAATATTTTTATTATCATTAAATCTATAACTACCACCATTTTTTATTAAACCTGTAAAGGGATTCATTTCCCCACAATAACTAATTGCAATTCCGGATAATTTCATGTGTATAGTTTTAAATAAATCCACTACCCAGGTAATCATTTCATCATGACTTTGAAATATTTTATTTTCTTTATTTACATCATATAACTGAAAGTTTTCATCAATAATTGCATATTTAACTCCGGTGCCACCAAAATCTAAACATAAATATTTCATTATTTAATCCCTCATTTCTTAACACTTTAAAGTTATCATAGTTAAAAAAAATATAAATACTATATAATTTTTGGTTGTGTCAAAAAATGAAACATAGAAATCTAATATGAACTGTTAGCTATAATTATTGTATTGCAGCAAATAAATCTTTATCTTTGTTAATATCTTCTTGAATGACTTTTTTGATATATAAAGCTAACATATATGGCATTTTTTCTTCAAATGTATCTAACTGGCAATTTAATAATTCCTTGACTTTAGTCATTCTATAATTAATCGTATTTCGGTGCATATATAAATTTTTGGCCATCGCTACTTGACTGCCATCATGAATCAAGTAATAGAACAATGTCTTTTCTAATTCACTATGATGTTTTTGATCATAATCTATTAAAGGCTTTAATAAATGCTGATACATTCCTGATAAAATTTGTTTATCCTCGATTGAAAATAAGATTTGATAAACTCCCATCTCTTCAAAAAGAATCATCGGATATTTAAATTGTTCTGCCATTGCAACTGCAGCTCGAGCTCGTTTATAACTTAAGATTACTTGTCTAAAATCTGTCATTGGCGTTCCAATACCTAAGTGAATAAATCTTGAAGGCATTCGCTTCTTTGTTCTTTTATACATTTTATCAGTAATTTTCTCTAATGAATCCGGATCTAAATTATTTACAATTAATACAAAATATCCATCAAACCAAAAAAATGTATATGGGCTTTGTATTTTTTCAAAACATAATTCCAATTGAAAAGAAACTCTACGTCGTTCAATTGCATCAAACTGATCAGAATCTTCAATTCCAATTAAAACAACTTGAAAAAAACCATCCACATCAAATGCACCTAACAATTGCTGCCGAACCTCCTCAACAACTTGAGGAGTTGTAAAAACATTCTGAAATAATTTTGAAATCTGATTGTCTTCTCGTTGTGAATATAAACAGCGCATACTAAAATCCTTAATTAAATCTGCCATGTGTACTTCCCAGGGTGTCGTTAACAGCGGAAAATCCTGCTCATTACAATAGTCAATTATATCTTGAGGAATTTCAAATATATATTTACCTGTATTGATAACTAATCCAACACTATGGTATTTAACCAAACACTTGATAAAATCAAATAACGAATCGTGACTTTGAAATCCTAAACCTGTTGTAACTGCCAATTCTTTTCCCCATAATTGTTGAATAATTGTCGTATCCTCAATCATGTGAACCCAACTCATCGCATTTGAACAGCCCTCACGACCAGCTAACAATTTTAAATGATATTGCTCTTGAGTTTGTACTAACGCATCTTCAATCGTAAATCCCATTTTACTCACTTCCTTTATATTTATTTTACCATTATTTGTGCATGATGCACAAATAAATCTTATTTTTTTATTATTTCTGTCTCTATAATTATTAAAATATTAATATATAATATAATTGTATTAAAAATAGAACATCTAGGAGGGACATAACATGAACATTTCTTATGGATATTACGTACTAACTGACAACTTTGATACTTGCCCAACTTGGGTTCGTGATGAAGGATATTTCAATTGTGAAAACTTTTCAAAATTCTTTAAGTTTTTTAAAAAGAAATAAATAATAATGAGCATTCATAACGAATGCTCTTTTTCTTTTAAGATTTAAATTATGCTATTAGATAATTATTTTATATTTAAAGCAGCTTCATAACCTTCTTTAACTGCTGGTAAAGCATTACCTGCCTTAATTGCGCCACCTACTACTTGAACATCTTCACATAATTCATTTGCAATTTTTTCTAACGGATTATAGGCTTTATATCCAAATGCTAAGACAACTAAGTCAGCAGAAATAACTTCTTTTTCTCCCTGTTCATTAATAAATGCCACTCCATCATCTAAAATTTCTGTCACAGTACAATTAGCTCTGGCAGTTACTCCTGATTCATTCATAATTGGTAATAGACAGCTCATATTAATGGGATCCATATCAGTCAAAACAGCTGGTTTCATTTCTAGAACTGTTACATGACGATGCGTTTGAGCAATAAATGTGGCAGTTTCACAACCAACTTCGCCCCCTCCGCAAACAACGATATGCTCAACTTTTGTAGCGATTTTTCCTAATAACACATCTTCAGCATTGACTACATTTTCTTTATCGATACCTTTGATTGCCGGCACCAGCGGTCTTGCTCCAGTAGCCAAAATAATAGCATCCGGGTTTTCTTGTTCAATCATCTCTTTTGTTACTAAAGTATTTAAATGTACTTTTACATGCAGATCCTCTAAATTCTTTTTAAATACAGATATTAATGTTGTTAATTCTCCTTTACCAATTGGATAAGCTGCAGATCTAAATTGACCGCCAACTTCTTCCTGAGCCTCATAAACAGTTACATTGTGACCTATCATTGCCGCAGTTTCAGCCGCCTGCAGACCAGCAGGTCCCCCTCCAACAATCATTACTTTTTTTGCTTTTTCTACAATGTTCATTGAATTTTCATATTCACGTCCTACCCGTGGATTAACTAAGCAAGTGACTTCTTGATTAAAAAATAATGGCATTTCACATCCTTGTAGACACCCGATACACATTTTAATATTCCCATATTTTTCTGCCTTTGCTTTATTAGGTAAATCTGGATCAGTCAATGAACCACGCCCCATTCCAATAAAATCAGCTTTATCCATGTTAATTAATGTATCTGCCATTTGCGGATCGTTAATTCGATTAGTTACAATTACTGGTAAATCAACCAATTTCTTTACTTGTGCTGATATCTCCATATTCAATGCATGTTCCGTAAACATTGGAGCAATTACTGCTCTATTTCCAGGTGAAGCATAAGAGCCATTAGAAATATGAATACCATCAAAACCTAATTCTTCAAAAATCGTACATAATTCATAAGTTTCTGCTTCAGTTCTTCCACCATGAACATATTCATTACCAGAAAGACGGACGATAATTGGAAAATCATCACCAACTTGTTTTCTCATTTCTAAATAAATTTCAGCAACTATTCGTACTCTATTCTGTAGACAACCACCATAGTTATCAACTCGCTTATTGACAAATGGTGATAAAAACTCCGCTAATAAATAACCATGGGCACAGTGTAGCTCAATTCCATCAAAACCAGCTTCTTTAGCGCGTTTAGCAGCACTACCAAAATCTTTTACTAATTGATTGATTTCAGCAACTGTGATATCTCTTGGTTGTTCTTGACATAAGGGACATTCAATTGCTGAAGGAGCAACTGGCATATGATCTTCATTAGCAATTCTAGTAGTTTGTCTACCTGGATGATACATTTGACAAAAGATTTTTGATTCATACTTATGAACCATCGTTGTTAATTGTTTATTTCCTTCAATCAATTCATCTTTATATAAACCGGGAATTCTTTGATATCCTTTACCATATTGTTGAACTGCATAATCCTCAGTAATAATCAAACCCCAGCCGCCTTTAGCCTTTTCTTCAATATATTTCATATAACGCTCAGTAATTTCACCTTCAATCGTACAATAATTTGTCACCATTGCCGGAACTACTAAACGATTAGGAATTTTTACAGTTCCTATTTGATAAGGGGTAAATAATTTTTTTAAAGCCATTTTAATATCCTCCAATCCTTTTATAACTTTATTTTACAGTATCAAATGATTTGAAGGTCAACTCTAATTTATTATATGTGATATTATTCACATATTCTTTTTTAATCACATATATTTTACTAAAACAACATAAAAAACTCTCAAGCTATTTGAGAGTTTTTTATAATCGGAATTTGTATTTCTAAATACCGTTTAAAATGATCACCTTCATATCCACGCCCCCTAATAATCCCCCGTATTGGTAACTGTACATGATAACCTTTATCTTGAGCATACATTACTGCTGCTTCATAACACTCATGACTAAACTGTCCTAACGGTCCCATTTCTATTACCGTGCATAAACAATAATGAGCCGGAATAATTGTATACTTCTTTTTATAAGAAATACTTAATCCATTAAAATATTCCTCATCAATAGCAAAATACCATTCATCTTTATCTTTATTAAAACAAACATAACTATCAATAAAATTAATATATTTATCATTTAATAAAAATCGAATATTATCTTCACTAGTATTAACTTTATCATAATCATCACCAATTCCATCTACAAAATCAAAAGCATATTTTTTATTAATTTTCTTTACCCAATAATTTGATAAATTTAAATCAGCTACCTCCAGTTGCATTGCCAACTCTGTGACTCGTTTTTTCAACATGACTTTATAATCAATCTCTTTATTTAGTCGCCTTTGGAAAATATGTAACTGATTTTGAAGCTTTTCTCTATAATTAAAATTAATAAAATTAGGAATTTCTTTTATTTTCATTCCTAAATTCTGATACTGTAAACATTCTAATAAAATATATATGTCAAAAATACTATAATAGCGATACCCATTCTTTTCATCTCTTATAGGATCAATAATTCCCATTTTTTCATAATATCTAATCATTTCACTTGATAAATTAAACAATCGTGAAATATCCCCTATTTTATACTGGCTATTCATAATATCAGCTCCTTTACAAATAATTTTATCACTTAATCTTCCTATTTAAAAAATAATTTTATTATTAGTTTTTATAAATCAACTATTGGTAGATTTATAAATTAATTAAAACTCGTTATAATCAAAATATAAAGGAGAAATCAATAGATGGATTGTATTAAAATTGGAAAATTTATTGCGACATGCTGTAAAGAAAAAACTTAACCCAGATTGAAAAACTAAATGTAACAAATAAAGCTATATCAAAATGGTCGAAATTTTATCGATGCTTCATTTTATCACGATTTTCGCGATATCTTAGGCATTACTATTAACGAATTATTAGCTGGTGAACATCTCAATACTCAAGATAATCAATATTACTATGAAATGAATCTTCACAATCGTATTAACAGTTACAATAACATAAATCGAAAAAATAAAATAATTATTTTCATGATTTTTAGTACATTGATTTTTTAGTCATTACGTATTTACAAATAAAAACTATATGGATTTTTATCATGGATTCAATACATCTAAAAATCATTATTTAGAAAAGCTAATTCTTGATCTATTTCATTCTTTATCAGTCCCTGGCAACACACATCCAAACTTTGATGAACTTTATTATTGGAAAATATTTGAACAGTCTGATAGTAGTAAAATGTACTAATACTAAGCAATATTATTTTATTGAAAATATATTCTAAACAAAATAAAAGGTATCACGAATTATATGGGAGAGGGTCCGTGATACCTTATATGACTATTATAGCATATTTAAAAAAATAAGCATTTAATCTGATTAAACTTTAATTAGTTTCTCCAAAAGAAATCTAGATTTCAAGTATTTTAGTCTAAATATATTATACTTTTAATCTCTATTACAAAGATTTAGAAATCTTTATCAAATCAACTAAAACAAATCTATTCTACATTTCAGTTAGAGCATTGTTTTTTATAATAAATCATTTTTACAAGTCATATACCTAACTAACCACTATACCAATAATTACTTTAATAATATTTCAAGAAATTGATACTTAAAATATTAATATTCAATTTCTTCAAGTGCATTTTTCAATTGATTCAAAGCTTGTCTTAAATATGCTCTTGGGCAAGCAATGTTAATTCTTTGAAACCCTTTTCCTTCTTTTCCAAACATCGTTCCACTATCTAGCCATAATCGAGCATGTTCAATCAATAAATCATTTAATTCTTTATCTGAAATTTGTAATCTTCTAAAATCAAGCCAAAGCAAATAAGTTCCCTCCGGGATAATCAACTTTATCAATGGTATGTGTTCTTTCAAATATTCATCTACAAACCGTGTATTTTCAAATAAATATTGCTTTAAATCTTCAAGCCAGCTTGAACACGATTCATAAGCTGTCTGGCAAGCTGCTAATCCAAACAAATTACACTGGCTATAACCAGTACTGGCAATAGCTTTTTTAAATTGTAATCTCAATTTTTCATCGGCAATAAAAATATTTGAAATTTGTAATCCGACCAAATTAAAAGTTTTAGTAGGAGCCGTACAGGTTATTGTAATATTCTGTAATTCTGTCTTTAATGATGCAAAAACATGATGCTGATGCCCCGGATAAATAAAATCACTATGGATTTCATCACTAATAATTTTAACATCATTTTTAAGGCAGATTTGCCCTAATTTTAATAGCTCATCTTTTTTCCAAACTCGACCAACTGGATTATGTGGCGAACATAAAATAAACAATTTTACTTTTTCTTTCTTAATCTTCTCTTCAAAATCATCAAAGTCTATTTCATAATGAGCGTTTTTTAAAACTAAAGAATTTGTTATAACACGTCTTCCGTTATCAATAATTACTTCTTTAAAAGGATAATATACTGGTGTTTGAATAATTACTCCATCACCCAATTTAGTAAATGCCCGCACTGCTTGTGCTAAAGCAAATACAACACCAGGCGTCTTAACTATCCATTCCTTTTTTATTTCGTAATTAAATTTTGACCGATACCAACTATAAATAGCTTGATAATAACCATCCTTACTATCACTATATCCATAAATACCATGATTTACCACATCATATAATCGTTGTTGTATTTCTGGAGCAACGATAAAATCCATATCTGCCACCCATAACGGTAAAATATCATCAGGACGTTCTCTTTCACTAGTGAAATCATACTTTAAGGAGTTTGTATTAGTACGGTTTATTATTGAATCAAAATTAGATTTCATCATTATCACCAAAAGCCTGCCTCAAATCAGCTAATAAATCATCAATATTTTCTATTCCTACTGATAATCGCAAAAAATTATCTGTAATTCCTAATTTAGCTCTAATTTCTGCTGGAACATCACCATGGGTTTGAATCATTGGATAAGTAATCAATGACTCCACACCTCCAAGACTTTCTGCATAAGTAATTAATTGTACATTTTCTAAAATCTTTTTTGCTAAAAAATGATTTTCAACACTAAAGGCTATCATGCTGCCAAAGCCGCGGGCTTGATTTCTATTGATTTCATATCCTGGATGCTCTATTAAACCAGGATAATAAACTTTGCTAACCCGCGGATGCCAATTTAACCAGTTTGAAATTTTCAGCGCATTTTCTTGTTGCGATTTTTGTCTGATTGCCAGCGTCTTGATCCCCCGAATCAATAAATAACAATCTAGTGGTGACAAGCTATTTCCAACTGTCTTTGAAACTTCTCTAATCCTTTTAGCTAGTTTATGATCACCAGTCGAAATACTTCCAGCAATAATATCATTATGCCCACTTAGAAACTTAGTAGCACTATGAATTACAATATCAGCACCTAATAATAATGGATTTTGAAAATATGGTGAAAGGAAGGTATTATCAACAATTAGTAACAGCTTGTGGGCTTGACACAAGGCACTAATTTTTTTTAAATCACTTATTTGCATTGTTGGGTTACTCGGCGTTTCAATAAAAACAGCTTTTGTTTGAGGACGAATATACTGCTTAAAACTCTTTAAATTAGTTGTATCAACATAACTGAATTTTAAACCTTTATTTTGCTGCAAAGTAAATAGTCGAGTTGAACCGCCATATAAATCATTTGAACATATCAAATGATCACCACTACTAAAAAGTTCTAGTACCAATGAAATTGCTGCCATTCCACTAGAACAAGCAACTGTATCAACTGCGCCCTCTAAATTGGAAATAATCTCTTCTAAATAAGCTCTTGTTGGATTACTTTCACGAGAGTAGTTATACCCTCTGCTTTCCCCAATCCCAGGATGAGAAAAAATTGCTGTTTGGTATATTGGAATTGAAACAGCACCATAAGGATGCTGTTTCAATTCTAAATTTGCAGGATGAATACAACGAGTTTCAAATTCATATTTCATACTTTTCTCCATTTCCCCACGCTAAGCGCATGGACACAAATATTTCTTGAAAGACATTCTGATTCCTTCTACTCTACTACCCCCTGCTATAATGAAAGGGAGGTAGTATACTACAGAGCACGAGAAGTAGAGTAGGTAATTCTACTCGTTAGAATATCTTGTATAATTATAAGTCGCCGTCATCTTTTCGAGCACAAATAATTAGGACTCAGAGCCTGGACACTTATTATTGATATATTACCAATTTGGTCATATTGCTAGATGACAGTCAGTACCACTTCTCCTTTCTTTGAAAGGAGGTTTTATTTTATGAAGATTGTTCGTAAAATATGTTGTGGCATGGATATTCATAAAAGTCTTATTGTAGCGGCCATCGCTGCTTCTGGTGATAATAATGTCACGACCTATATTCAAAAGCAGTTTTCTACTTTTAACTCTGATTTGTTGAATCTTTTAAACTGGCTTAAATCAAACAACTGTTTTGATGTTTGCATGGAATCTACCAGTAAGTACTGGATTCCTGTCTTTAATATCCTTGAATCTGAACTCAATATTTTTCTTACTCATCCTAAATACGTGAAGGTGATTAGAAGTAAGAAAACCGATAAGAAAGATTCAAAATGGATTGCTAACATCTTTAAACAAGATCTTCTCAAGTACTCTTTTATTCCACCTAAAAACATTAGAGAACTTAGAAAAATATCACATTATCGCATTAAACTTGTCAATAAGCGCTCTTCTGAACGCAATCGTTATCAAAACTGTATGACTGTTTCTAATATTGCCTTAGCTTCTGTCTCTACTGATCATTTAGGAAAGAATTGTAAAGCTGCCATGGATGAGATTCTCAAAAGTGATATTATCACTGAAGACAATCTTAAGAAAATTTTCAAGGGTTCTGTTTCAAAGAAATCTGATCAAATTTTTCAAGCCATTCAGAATTCTCACATTGAATCTGACCAAAGATTCAAAATCAACTGCACTATAAAACACATGAATAATCTTGACGAATATATTCAAAACTGGTTAGTATTTGAAACCACTTCTTGTTCAATGTGCTCTTTCGGCTATCAAGAGTGAAAAAGAAACATATTTCAGAATCAAGTATAATCGTATTAAGAAACGACGTGGTCATAAGAAAGCTATTATAGCGACCGCTAGAATGATTCTTATTTCTATATACCATATGACAAAAACTGGTGAAAACTTCAATCCATCTGATTATGAATCATTAAAAAATCCAAAACCAGGCAACCAGAAGATAACCACTCATCAAGCATTAGAATTATTGAAATCCATGGATATTGATATAAGCCAAATCAATTTATTTTCTATTCAACAAACGAGTTCATCATGAATTTTTAATTTTTTAAGTTGGCTTTTTTTATAAATTTCTTTCACACTTATCCCCTTTTAATTATAGCTAGGTACATACCATAAACCATTATTATTTTTATCTAAATATTCTTTAAATTCTTTTGAACGATAAGCTTCAACAATTGCTTTAGCCCATTTTGTATCTTTATTTTTTTCTTTTACAACTACTTGTAACAATAAATGTTCTAAAACATCCTCCTGTAATAACGCACTCGAAGCATCAATTCCTGCATTATAAACTATGCTGCCGGTGATTACAGCATAATCAAACTCATCTAAAGCTTGAGGAATCATTGTTGAATCCATTTCTGTAAACTCTATTTCATAAGGATTTTTAATAATATCATCTTTTGTCACGGAACTAATATCCACATCTGGATCTAAAGTAATATACTTTGCTTTTTGTAATAAAACATATGCTCTAGATGTATTTGAAGCATCGTTTGGTACAGCAATCTTAGCGCCCTTTTTAATTTCCTCTAAGCTTTTATGAGTATTTGAGAAAATTCCTGCAGGTACAGTTGGAATTGCTGTCAAAGCTACTAAATCACCATCTTGTGATTCATTAAAATTTTTCATGTAAGCTGTATGCTGCTCAACATTGACATCTATCTCGCCTTCATTTAAGGCTGTATCATTTTGCAATAAATCTGAAAATTCGATGCATTTAAATTGATAACCTTCTTTTTTCAAAATTGGAATAATGGCATCTTCAAATAAGACTGTATATGGCCCCGCTGCCTTACCATAGATAATTGTTGTCTTATCTTCACTTTTATCACTACTACTTTGGCATCCGGCCAAAACAAAAACCATCACTAATAATAAACTCAATATTCTCTTTTTCATTTTTCTTCCCCTATTCATGTGTTCTAATTTTTTTAGATAAATGATTTCCCAATGTTTGAATTAATTGTACAAAGATAATTAAAATGATTACGGTAACAAACATTAGAGTATTATTAAAACGCTGATAACCATAAGTTAATGCTAAATCACCAACACCACCGCCGCCGATTGTTC
>OGXN01001612.1_pt1 | contig 20598 bp, 22 predicted proteins | sample 1576281 | NCBI WGS metagenome assembly OGXN01 (sample SAMEA3541494, study PRJEB24748) | human gut metagenome | biome: human gut; feature: human-associated habitat; material: faeces | place: China | collected 2012
CTGTAACATACCAACTTTATGGAGACACTCATGTCCAACGCGAAGCCTCTCGATCCCCGCTTCGGCAACTGGGCGTACCGGCCCGTCCCGAAGGGCAGGCCCAAGCACGGCGTCAGGTTCGTCGTCTCGGCGGACCTCATGACCGAGCTCCGCTCGACCTTCGACAAGGGCGGCGACAGCGAGGCCGACGTAATCCGCAGGTACGTGAACGTCCCGGTCCTGATCATCGACGACCTGGGCAAGGACTCCTCGACCCAGTGGGTGCTCGCGAAGCTGTTCCAGATCGTCAACGGCCGCTACGAGGCCGAACGCGCCACGATCGTCACCAGCCAGTACACCCAGGCGGGCCTCGCCGCGGTGCTGTCGGAGTACGGCCGCAAGGAGGACGCCCTGGCTATCGTCTCGCGCCTGGCCGAGATGACCGAGCGCGTCAAGATGGACGGCCCGGACCGCCGTATGGCGCCCTGCGATGCCGAGGGGGCCGGGCGATGAGCCGCCGTGCCCCCCAGGAGGGGCGCAGCTATGAGCAGGCCCTCTACTCCGTCGTCCTGCTGGTGCCACGCCTCCCGCGACCCGAGCGCACCGGGACGGTGAGGGTCCTGCTCGACTTCATCGCCGACCTCTGGGAGCTGGACCGGTCGCGCGTCGATGCGGACTTCGCATCGCTCGTCCGCGGGCTTCCTCGCTGATGTCCGCATGGGTATGTACATGCGCGTCCGCACATCTGCGCGTTTGCGCATGCGCATACCTGCACAGATGCACATATATGAGGGCGCACGGCCGCGCGCCCTCCCTGAGGGATTGGGGTTTCCCGTGGAGAAGATCGAGGACATGTCCGCCGGTGAGGCCGAGGAGCACATCGCCGCGCTCTACGGCGACGAGCTGTACGGGCTCGAGCTCGACGGCGAGGTCTCGGGCGAGGGCGCCATGCGGTGCGCCTGCTCGCCGGTCCATGACGAGGTGAGGGGCATCTGCGATATGCTGGGGCTGGACTTCACCCGCGTCGACCGAATCGCGACCGGGCGTGCCGGGATGCTCTGGGCGGGCGAGGGGGTGCCGCACCGCTTCGACGCGTGCTTCGAGATCCGCGACATCGCGCGGCGCCTGCGCGCCCTGCGGCCCGACGGCGCTTCCCGTTCGGAAAGCCCCGACCCGCACCGCCGGCCCCATCGGTGATCGGCGCTAGCATTTTGCAGAAGGACACGCATGGGCCAGATGCGCCTGGGCAATGGAATGGAGTTTCAAGATGGACAGGCAGATGATCGAGGGCATGCTGGGCGACGCACTCGAACGTGAGATCATCACGGCGAAGATGGTAGACGGGGCGTATCCTCCCGCCGTCGCAGTCGGGATCCTTGACGGCCCCGGCCGCGAGATCGGCTTCGGGCATGGGGAAAGCCAGCTGACGGTGATTCTCCCTGACATCGGGGACTGCGCGCGCTTCGTCGACTCATGCAAGGCCTTCGGCGGCAAGGTGCCGTTGGGAACCTATGGCGGTGAACTTGTCTCGGCGATGGCCCGCGCGCTCGAGCGCGAGGAATCCGCCCCCGCGCTCGCCGCCCTGGAATCCGTCCTGGATGGCGCGAGGCGAGGCGGCTATTGCGTATTCGACCGGGGCATCCACGATGACGTCCCGGACCCCGGCCTGGTCTACCTGTGCTCGACCTACCCGGCGGCCGTCCGCCTGAAGGACTCCCTGGACTCCGTCCGTGCCCAGGGCAACGACCCCGACTGCCGCACGCTGGGCGTCTACCGCGTGGTGGACGGGTACGATTACTTCATCATGGGGGGACTGTACGGCGACACGCAGGCGGACGCATACGCCGTCCACGGCGACCTTGCCGGGGACTGGGGCGCCGGCGAGGTCGCCTTCCGCATCTCCGACCTTAAAGCGAAGACGTTCTCGTACGATATCGATGCCGACGGTGGGCAGAAGGCGTCGACGCTCGTCTACTATACCGATGAGGGGGCCGACCCGGTCCTCTTCCAGCAGGCCGACGGCGACTGGCGCCTGGCGAGCGACAACTTCCTTGCGGAGAACGCGATCATCGAGGACTTGGAGCGGGCCTATACCGGCGAGATCTCGCCGGTATATCTCAATCGGGATATCGTCGACATGGAGGAGATGGCCGAGGCCTACGGCTGGGTGAGGCCGGAGAGGACCCCGGCCTCCATCGCCGCCGTCGCCCGGAAGGCCGCCGCGTCCTCGGCAGCCGAGAAGCCGTCGCCCGGCAAGGTCGCCGACGCTGCCAGCGAGGTCTCGAAGGACTCCGCGCCCCGGCACTGATACCATGGGGGTGCGGATGCGCCCGCAGGCGCTTTGGCATACACACGCAAACGCTCAACCGCGCATCCGCACATACCCATACATCCGCATCCGCGTATATGCGTAAAGGTGGCACGCCATGATCGGGAACGTTCTGAAACCCGACGGCACGGTGCATATCGAGCAGCAGGTCGGCAACATGCGATACGATCTCACGACGGGGCAGGTGGATACGGTGGTTCCCGGGGCGGGCGCCACGAACCTCGTCTTCGGCGCCGACGGCCGCCCGCACGTTGAGCTCACGACCGGCAGCATTCGCCAGGGTCTGGGCAGGCCCGGTTTCGATACGCTCCTGTAGGTTCCGCAATCGCGCATACGCATACACGCACATATACGCAGTTGCGCATACGCACACTCGCACAATGGAACACATGCACGTCGGCATATCTACGCACATGCACATAGCCGCACACGCGCCCATCGGGCTCCCGCCCCGGTGGGCGCCCTGTTTTTCCAATCGTTTTCAGTTCCGGTGTTTAAGCCTCTGCATACGGGGAATAACCACCTGAGGGGAAACGGACAGCGCCGAGGGAGGGCGCGCACCGGAATATTTCGGAAGGAATGGAGAACTGAAATGAGAATACCCGCAAGGGCGCTGAAGCCGCTCGCCGCCATGGCCATAGCCGCAGCATCGTTCGGCTGCATCGCGCCCGCGGCTTACGCCGAGAACGCGACCGCCGCCGTGATCTCCGACGACGGCGGCCATGTCGTCGTCGACGTCGACCTGAACGGAAGTGCGCCTGTCGGCGACGCGACCGAACAGGCCGATATGAAAAGCAGTCAGGGCGAATCGGTTTCCGACGCGGAACCAGACGAGGCCTTGAAAGCATTCGAGGCCCTGATGACGACCAACGACATCATTATAAGATCAGCGTACTACATCTTACTGCCGTCTCTCTTCGCGATGGCCTTGCCTCTCCTCTTATACGAATTGCTGGAGCTACATGATCGCCGCCGCCTTTGAGTCCCGACGGTTGGACTGAACCGGTGCCGTGCCGATCGTGAGCCCGGCCCGCCCCCGACGAAGTTGTCTATAACCGGGCGGCTCTGCCCGAGCCGTCCTTGAAGGGAAGGAAACCCTATGATGCTTTTCGAATCTTTGATCTTCACCCTGCTCCCCGCAGCCGTCGGCATCATGGCCGTCGTGCTGGTGTTCGAGAGCTGCTGGCGCAAATGCCCGCCGGACAAGCTCATGATCGTCTCCGGCGCCGGCAAGATGCGCTCCGTCTCCGGCAAGGGCACCTTCGTGATCCCGCTCCTCCAGCGCGTCGACACCCTCTCGCTGGGTGTCGTGCAGGTGCAGCTGACCACCGAGAACGATATCCCGACGCAGGACGCGATCCTCATCCACGCCTGCGCGGTCGCCAACTTCCAGATCGGCCAGACCCCCGAGCTGATCGAGACCGCGTCCAAGAACTACCTGAATTTGGACAAAGAGGAGATGACCCGCCAGGTCACCGAGGTCATGCTGGGCAAGATGCGCGAGGTCATCGGCCAGATGGACCTCAAGGAGCTCATGCGCGACCGTGAGAGCTTCAACGCGAAGGTCTTCGGCGGCTCCAAGGATGACCTCGCCAACCTCGGCCTCGAGCTGCGCACCTTCAATGTGCAGGACTTCTCCGACTCACAGGGCATCATCCGCTCCATGGGCGCCGATCAAGCGGCCGAGATTAAAAAGGAAGCCGAGCTGGCGCAGATCAAGGCGGCCGAGGAGGTCGCCATCCGCCAGAACCAGCTCGACTTGAAGCAGGCCGACCTCAAGAAGCAGGCCGACAAAGCGAAGGCCGAGGCCGATATGGTGAAGGCCACCGTGACGGCCGAGAAGCAGCGCGAGCTCTACATCGCCCAGCAGGAGGCCGAGATCGCCGCGGAGACCAAGAAGGTCGAGCTCGCCGAGCGCCAGGCGGACGTGAGGGAGCGCGAGCTGAACGCGACCGTGAAGAAGCAGGCCGAGGCCGACCGCTACGCCGCAGAGCAGGCGGCCGAAGCCGACCTCTACAAGCGCACGAAGCAGGCCGAGGCCGCCCGCATCGAGCGCCAGAACCAATCCGACGCCGAGCTGTATTCCGCCCAGAAGGACGCCGAGGGCATCCAGGCCCGCGCGAAGGCCGAGGCCGAGGCCACGCGCCTGAAGGGCGAGTCCGAGGGTGCGGCCGAGAAGGCCCACGGCGAGGGCGTCGCGGCGGGAATCAAGGCCCAGGCCGAGGCGTACAACGGCATGGATAACCCCTACCTGCTCGCCAACCGCTACATCGACATCATGCCCAAGGTAGCCGAGCAGGTTGCGAAGCCCCTCACCGCCGTCGATTCCATCAAGATGTACGGATCGGGCAACGCGCAAAAACTCGTAAAGGAGACCACATCGATTGTCGACCAGGTCGCATCCGGCCTGAAGGACAGCACGGGAATCGACCTGCCGTCCCTGCTGAACGGCCTGATCTCGAACCCCGATATCGATGCCGACTCCGCCGAGAACTCGGTGGAGTGATGGTCGTCCAGCTGATCGCCTCGGCCTTGCTGCTCGATTTCTTCGGCTGCATGATGCCCCTGGCATGGGTCGAGGACACCAAGGCATTTAAGGTCGGCGTGTTCCTGATTTGGGCGGCGCTGGTGGCGGATTCCGTCCTGATGGGCTTGTTCTATCCGAGGGAGCTGGCGGGGGTGAATCCCCTGTTGGCGGTAGGTCTCGAATCGATATGCCTCATCTGCGCCATGTATCCCCTGCATGGGTTCGCATCGAACTTGGCCCCATGTGGCATCCGGGTCGATACTGCCGCGGCCCTCGCCTTCATAGACTTCCTCGTGACCGCTGTGGGATATGTCTCCCTGCTCTTGGGTACGATCTGGCTTATATTCTTCTAGGCTCGCAGGCATATGGACCTGTCGACCATCAAGCCGGTGCCCTTCCGGCCCCGCAAGCCGGAGGGTTCCGAGGAGTAGTACCGGGGCGGGCCGCCCGCACGTCGCGCAGACCGTCGGGCGGCCTTTTACATCGAAGGGGAGTGTGCCCCATGGAGGGGAAACGAAACCGCGGCGAGGTGACCGCCGAGCTTTCCGAGAAGGTATGGGCGAGGCTGTGCCGCGAGAACGCCCTGGTCGCGAGCGAGGTCTGGGTCGATGACGCCCGCCGGGTCGATTTCGTGGCCTACAGGCCGCATCGTCCGCGCGACCGATCGTCGAACCATGCGACCGCCGCCGAGCTCGAGTCCGGCACCTTCACGTTCGTCGAGGTCAAGTCGTGTATGGACGATTTCACGAGCGGCCACGGCAGGACGTTCGAGGGCGATGAGAACTGGCTGGTGTGCCCGCTCGAGCTCGCCGACTCGCTGGCTTCCAAAGGGATGCTGCCCAAGGGGGCGGCCGTGTACTCGCCCGACGCCCGCGGCGCCCTGCGGAAGCGCTACGACACTTCCGAATTCCGGCAGGTGCGCGTCGCCCCGGCAATCGAGCTGATATGGGCGATGCTGAGGCGGAAGAGCTCATGCGAGACCGGCGCCGGTTTTCCCGTATAGATCACCGGCACATCTGTCCGGATGCATATCCGCACATCGGCATACATACGCCGAGGCACATACGCGCACACGCATATATACACACCAGCACCATTGCACATATGCGCGCACGCATAAAGACATAGACGCACAGATGAACAGGCCGCGATCCCTTACGAGATCGCGGCCTGTTCTCGGACCGAAGTCCCGCCCATGAAAGAAATCCGCGATGCCCGCATGGGAAAGACAAGCCGTTCGGCTGCGCGGGACCCACATCATTCTGAGGTTATCGTACCCGTTTGCGCATCGGGGTATACGGGCGCGCGGGGAAATGCGCGGAAGCATATCCGCCCCGCCTTCCAAAACTTCCTATAGTTTCTGGGAAACCCCCGTTCAGCGTATATTTTTTCGCTTGCGCGGGTATCAATTCCCCGTTACTGGTCGAACGGATGACGGGATATGGAAATGGCAGACGGTGACCGCTTTACACCGGAACAGGCCGAGGCGCTGAGCGCGCTGAGGGATGGGAGGAACGTGTTTCTCTCGGGCAACGCCGGCACGGGTAAGAGCTACGTGCTCAACGCCTTCATATCGGACCTGAAGGCGCGCAATGTCGATTTCCTCGCCCTGGCGCCCACCGGCATCGCCGCGCTGAACCTCACGGACGGCTCGACGATCCACCGCACGCTGAAAATCGCGCCGGGGGTCTGCGCCCCCGATGGCCCCAAGGGGTCCCGCAAGGTGCTCGACGCCGCGAAGGTAATCATCATCGACGAGATCTCGATGTGCCGCATCGACCTGTTCGACCACGTGATGGGGATGATCTCCCAGTCCATGACGCGCAACGGCGCGAAGCAGGTGGTCCTCGTCGGCGATTTCTTCCAGCTGCCGCCGGTCGTGACCGAACGCGACTCCGCGCTGCTGATGGAGTTCTATCCCGGAAACCTCCAGGGCTGGTGCTTCAAGTCGAGATACTGGACCGGCTTCGATTTCGAGCCGCACGTCCTCAAGACGGTCGTGCGCCAATCCGACCCCGATTTCATCGACAACCTGAACCGCGCCCGCGTCGGCGACGCGTCGTGCCTCGATTACTTCAACGCGCACTCGAAGAGCTCCCGCGCCTACCTGCCGAAGGACACGCTGGTGCTGTGCGCCAACAACCGCATCGCCGATTCGATCAACCGCGAGAACGTCGACGAGCTCGATGCACCGAAGGTCGAGTTCGCGGCCGCCGCGACCGGCACGGTGTCAAACGGCGACAAGATGGCGCCGGAGAGGATCGTCCTGTGCCGCGGCGCCCGCGTGATGTCGCTCGTGAACAGCCCTCAGGAGGGTTACGTCAACGGCACGCAGGGCACCGTCACCGACGCGTCCGCGGACGCCGTGACGGTCAAGTTCGATGGGGTGGACGAGAAGATCCGCATCGAGCGGCACAGATGGGAGATCAACAAGTCCGAGGCCGTCGTCGAGATGGACGAGGAGGGCAGGCCCGTCAACAGGGTCAAGACCGCCGTCGTGGGTACATATACCCAGATCCCGCTCAAGCTCGCCTACGCCATCACCATCCACAAGTCGCAGGGCCTGACGTTCGATGCCTGCTGCGTCCACACGAAGGTCTTCGCCGAGGGCCAGCTGTACGTCGGCCTGTCCCGCGTGCGCTCCGCCGCCGGCCTCACCGTGTTCCCCAAGATCGAGCCGAACCGCCTGATCGCCAGCCGCGAGGTCGTGGAGTTCTACGATTCCCTCGAGCACAGGATGGAGGAGCCGGTCCAAATCGAGTGCCCGCGCCGCTACGAGTCGCGGGTCCGCGCCTACATCCGAGACCTCATGGACGGCAGGGACCCCGACGCCCCCACGCCTCCCGCCCTGGAAGGCGCCCTGGAGAACAGCAAGGGAGGTACCCCGGAACCGGGGACCGAAAGACCGGCTCGAACCCTCGAAGAGAAGATTGGGGCGGATATAGTTGCCCGTGCCACCTTCGCCCTCAAATTTGCAGTTTCGGGTGCCATGTCCAAGGACCATCTGGAGGCCAAGATGCTCCTAGCCGGGTACGTACTTGATTGGGGACGCGCTCCGCATGAGCTCTATGTCGTCTGCAAGGAGGGCGGTTATCGCGTCAGCGCATCGGAACTGGGCATCCGGCGCTCCGAGATTGAGGCGAGGATTGCGAAAAACTCCGGCTTCGACTTGGGCTCCGCTCGTCGTCAGCCGAGCCCGTCCGACTCTCGTCCTGGGAAGCGGAAGGGCTCGGCGAAAGAGTCCGCCGGTCGCGCCCGAAATACACGCAAGGCGAATAAGCGGTAGCGACAACGGAAATGGGAAGGCCGAATCTCCCGGCCTCCCCATTTCATTTTCGCGGGCGGATCGCTACCGTCTGCCGGTGAGCTCCCAGTCCCAGATATACTCCTCGACCTGCTCGGCGAGATGGAGCGGGGCGGGAAGGTTCACCCTCATATCGTTCTTGTAGAGCTGCACCATGCAGCCGCGCAGGGCCTCGGCGTATTTGACGCTGGCAAGCGCCTCGGCCTCGCCGCCGGGCGACAGAAGGCAGTACTCGTTGATCGTCTTCTCGCAGAACGCCGCGGTGGGCGAATCGTACTTCGATCCGCGTGCGGACCATTTGTACTGGGCGTCGCCCGGTCGCGGGGCCAACGCGAGGAAGTAGCCGTCCATCTTGAAGAGTCCCTGCTTGTCGCGCCTGTTCGGCACGGTGCCGTCGTCTGCGCCGCCCGCGGCCACCTCGTCCGTGAACCAATCGGGGACCTCGCCGTTGAGACCGGAGCGTATACGCAGGATGCGCAGCTTGCTGCCCGCGAGGTCAAGCGGCTCCTCATAACCGGTCGGTCCGTAGCTCAAGGGTCCCGACTCGAGGCCGGAGTCGCTGATGCCGGGCCACCAGTCTCTCTGGCGGATGCGGCCGTAGGAGTTGACGAGGAGGAGTTCCGGTCTGTCGCCGGTGGCGCGGACTATGCCGTGGAGCATCCTCTTCAGGGCCATTCCGTTCGCCCGCTTGCAGGAGTCCGGAAAGCCCTCGGAACCGCTCAGCCGGGCGAACTCGATGAGGGCGCGCCAGTACGGTAGGCTTCCGTCAGGTAGGAGGGGGCAGTACACGGCGACGGCACCGCTTCTCATGTCCTGTCGGACGCAATAGGGGAAGCTCGCCCGCGCCTTGCCGTTGCCGGAGTTGTAGACCTTCAACCCTATCGCCGGGATCGAGATATCGATGCCGCGCGAATTGCGTGCCGGTTCGGGTACGAAACCGAGCTGACGCATGAGGTCGCGGACGGCGACGCGCGCGCGGATCTCGGGACTGTCCTTCGAGTCCTCGGGTTCGATGAATTGGGTCAGGCGCCCGGTTTTCGCGAACGCGATGCGCAGGGCGCGCTTGGGGTCTCCGCCGTCGTCTTTGCCCTTGGGCTTGTAGCTCTCGGCGCCCGGCAGGACCACTATGCACGCGGTCGGGTCGGTCGCCTCGGGAAGCGCGGCGGCGCCCTCCCCATCGAGAAAGCGGGAGATCTCGGCCCTCGCCATATCGAGGAGCCGGGCATCGTCCTGGTTGCCGATCAGCTGGAATACGGCCCTGTCCCTGCCGGTGCAGCGGGCGAGTCTGGCGCGGTTGGCCCGGCCCCAGGCGTCCTGTCTCGCCCGTGCGCTGACGGGGTCCTTGTCCCAATCCGCCTGCCTGGGTTCCTCTATGGATGCCTTGAGATGGGTCAGTTGAAGCGAGTCGAGCGCACCGACGGGCTCCGCGATATCTTTGAGCCGAGCCGCGACGGCCTCGAAGAACATGGCCTTGTCGATGACGGATGCCCCGCTTGCGACCGAGGGCTTCGATGCCCAGGAGGCGGTCATCGCGTAGGGGGATAGGATCTGCGGCTGCGAACCGTCGCGGGCGTACCTGCCCATGTCCTCAAGATACTCGCGGACTGCGGGCAATCCGGTCCCGCTGGCGAACTCGTAGTTCGCCAGGGCCGCGGGGTCCCAGGCCAAGTCGCGCTCCTGTTTGTCGTAGCCGTAGGGGACGACGCGGAGCGTGCCGCCTTCCGTGCGGACGTAGGCGTTGACATCGTGTTTGAGGAACGGGTCGTCCTGCCATGGCTTGCCGATGAAGCGGCGGACGGCGACATCCATGTTGAGCCTTGCCTTGCGGCCGACCGGCAGCGTCTCGACGTGGAATCTGAGGGCGAACGCCCACGGGTCCTCCTTGTGCCAGTGGATATCGGAAATCAGCTCGTAGACGTTTCCGTTTCCGCGTGAGACTCTGCTGAAGTTCTCGACCATGCCGTTGGCGAGTTCGAGGGGGATGTCGGCGATGGCGTCGGCGACTTGCGCGGAGAATGCGGGGAAGGTGAGCCCGCCCGTGGGACGGCCGTCGCCGCTGAACAGGCAGATCTCTTCGCCACGCACGGCCTCCTCGAACGTCTCGGGGTGCAGCATCCCCATCACCTTGCGGTAGGCGGGGGATTGGGTATCGATGTCCTTGCGGGAGGAGATCCAGACCGCGATGACGTTGCATAGCTTCGCGAGATCAATGGGGGCGAGGGCGATAAGCCAGCTGTCGGTATGTACGTTGGGGCGTACGGGGTTCAGCTCGACGGCCCGGTCGAGCCAGCAGCGCAGGTCGTCCTTGAGGACTTTGGTGTTGAGGTAGCCGCCCTCTTTCCTCGGGGGCATGAGCGTGAAGAGGGCGTCGCGCAGGCTGTCGGGCAAGCCGACGACGTGCACGGTCGTCTTGGTGTCGGGAACGGGTGCGAATGACATGAGGTGCAGCTTAGAGTCCGACATTTCCGATTCCTTTCCTGAATGACTCGTAGAACGGCCCGTAGAGGGCTTTGGCGACCTCCGGCTGGTCGCTATCGTGCATGAGGCGTTCCATGTAGGCGCCGAGCTCTTCCAGGGTCCTGAACGAGAGCTTCCCGTCGCCGCCGCGGAAGGCCGCATCGGCGAAATAGACATGCGGCGCGGGCTTCTCCTTATCGGCAAGCCTCGCCAGGCGCCCGAATATCTGGATGATCGTGACCATGAGCGTGGAGATCGCGTCGTCTACGAGGAATTGCCTTCCCATGGTCCTCCATGCGCCCATGGGAAGGTTCTCGTCCCGCTCCATGGTCTTCCATGTGCGCCAGGCGGAGGCCCTGACCTCGGTCGCGAACTCCCCGGGATTGGCCGGGTAGCCGCCGACCTCCCTTTCGATGAGGCCGTTGAGCTTGCGGTATCGCCCGCCGAGGTCGTGCGGTGTGCCCATCGGGCGCACCGAGAAGATGAGGCTCGTGAACACGGCATGGCCGCCGCGGTCGACGATATTGAAGCCGCGCTCGATGGCCATGGCCGGCGCCACGAGCACTTTGGCCGGATGGTCGCAGAACTTGTAGACTTCGCTCCGGGGCACGAAGTGCTCCCTGTGCTCGTGGTTGTTGCGCACCAGGGCCGCGACCTTGATTGCCTGGCCCTTGCGTCGGAACTCTTGCTCGATGCGGTCGCGTGCGTCCTCGGCCTCCCGGTAGCTGTTCACGATGACCAGGGCCTTTCCCGCGCCATCCGCGTCGAGTTCGTCCCTCAACGTGGCCATGGTCTGGGATAGGACGATGCCGAGGTTGCCGGAACGCATCTCGGCGGCGCTGCCGGACACGTTCTGCTCGATGCCGAGGTCCCTCACGGTCGAGGTGGAGAGCTTGGCCGCCTTCCACGGCTCCGCCTCGAGGAGGTAGTCGACCGGCCTGTTTACGTGGTATTGCAGGCAGCCGGGCTCCCAGCTCGAACCGGAGAGCAGGAGCACGTGCGGCCCCAGCGCCGCCCCGGCGGGGTCGGTATCGAGCCAGGGCAGCGAGCACATGAAGGCCCGCCCGAAGGCGAACTGCCGGAAAAGCCTGAGGTCGTTGCCGTCGAGCTTCATCCCGAAGATGTTGCCGATCAGCGAGTTGGGGAGATAGTGCTGCTGGCGCGTGTAGCTGAACTTGAGGAAGTTGTACAGCTCGTCGACGGAATCGTCCTTGAAGCTGAGGAGGTCCTGCGCGGAGGCGAGTTCGCGCAGATACGAGTCGAACCGGATGACCTTGAGGGCGAAGGAGAACCTGGTCCGCAGCTCGTCGGGAAGCTCCGAGCATCCGCGTGCAGCGAGGTATTCGTTCAACGAGTAGCTGTGGGTGTCGTCGTCGATGCCCTCGCAGGAGGTCGCGACCGCCTGCGAGAGCTTGTTGAGGGCCGCGTCGCCGCCATCGAGGCTCTTCTTGGCAATCTCGAATCTATAGGGGTTGATGAGTTTGTCGGCATCCTCGTAAACCTGTTTGGGAAGGCCCTGCTCCAGGAGGTCGTTCAGAAGCGAGAGCGACGTGAACGCCTCGTCCTTGACGATGCGCCATTTCGCCACGCGGTCGTCCCTGACGGATTTGAGCAGCGCCTTCGCGACGGGCTCGGATTTCTGGCGCAGGTCGTAGAAAAGCTCCTCGTTGAAGTCCCTCATCTTGTCGTCCGGGCGCCGCTTCATGGCTGCGGCTGTCGGGTCGGCGGCGTTGCGGATGAGCTCCTGGAAGCTCATGCTCGGGGCGAAGCAGCCGTCGAGCTGCGCCTGCACGCGGTCCGCCTCATCGAACAGGACGACGTCGAACTGCTGAAGGGCCTCCTCGAAGAATGCCTTGCGCTCCCTTCCGACGATCATGGTGGCGAAGCCGGTGGGAGTCGTGACCACGACGTCGGATGTCAGGGACTCGCGGGCCATGGCCTGCGATGGGCACACGTCCCAGTACGGGCATGAGCTCGCGCCGCCCTTCTTGGACCGGAGGCCGCGGCATGGCGTGCTGCCGTATCCGCAGGCCTCGGGATCGGAAGAGGAGAGCCCGTCCATGATGCAGGCGGTCTCCAGGTATTTGGATGCGGAATGGCCGAGGAGCATGGAGTCATCGTGGTCGAAGAACTCGTCGAGCCGTTCGATGCGCCTGCCGCGCGACACCAGGGGCGAGGCGCTGATTCCCGCCTCGCGAAGCAGGACGACGCTTTCCATCACGTCCGATACCGAGTTGAGCAGGGATACCGCGCGCAGGCCGCGCTTCGCGAGGCAGACGATGAGCATGTTGGCGAGGACGGACTTGCCGGCGCCGACGAGGCCGACGAGGCTCACGACCTCATCGAGGCGCAGGCCGTCGGCGACGGATGTGCTGCCGCCGCGGGCCCGCTTGAGGAGCCCCTGGTCCTTGACCCTTCTGAGCACGGCGGCGTAGTGGGTCTTCCCGGTCTTCTCCCCGACTTCGTCCGCGGTCGAGATGAGCTCGTCGAGGGTGATATCGATGGGCGGGCGCCTGCTCTTGCGGGGGATATCGTCAATCTTGCCCGTTTGGGGCGGCACGGCATCGGGCATGATCACCCAACGGATCGATCCGGTTACCGTGGTATCGCCGGTCGCCTCGGGCTTGCATGTGTAGGAATACCGTCCTTTGGGTCTCGCGACCACGTTTTTATGGGAGAGCTTGACATCGCCGAGGAGGCGGTCTATATAGATCGGCATGCGGTCGATCCCGGTAAGGGGGTGCTCGCGCAGGGCCATTCCGCCGTTGGCGATATCGAAGAACCGGTACCGCTCATATTCCGCGCGCTCGTAGAGGCCCAGCAGTCGCCGCCAGGCCGTGGATGAGGCCAGCGAGAACAGGTGTCGGCGCGCCATCTGCATGAGGTGGCCGTCCGCGCCGATGGTCTCGGGCCTGATGAGCTGGTAGTTCGATAGGAGCCTGTCGGCCTTTCGGGGATCGGCGCCGGGACCGCATACGCGTACCGCGAGCGCGAGCAGCGACTCCACATTCAGGAACTCGTCGAGGGATAGGTCGCTGTCCTCGGGATAGCGCACCTCGAGATTGCGCTTCAGCTGGTCGAAGCCTTCCTGGGCTGTATCATTCGGCTCGTTCATCGCGTGCCTCCCTTCGCGGCGGCATTGAGTCGTTTCGAGAAGTTGCGCAGCGTTTCGCATGAATAGCCGGTCTTGCCGCGCAGGACGGCATTGCATAGCGCGCGATATCCGGGATGGTCCCGTTCGACTTGGTCCGGCACGACATAGGCCACCTCGTCCGCGCACATCTGGGCGATGCCGGTGTCGTCCTCTATCTCGCGGGCAAGCCGCTCGGCGCGGCCGTATGCCTTGGCGTCGACGGCAAGCTGTCGGCCGTCTGGCAGATGGATAAGGATGTCGCAGGTGTCCTTGAGGGGCCACATTTCGTATTTCAGACCGAGGCCCGCTGCGGCCTCGGCGATCGCCAGCTCGAGCTTTCCGGGGGAAGAGATGTAGTGCATGACGCCGCGGGATAGGCGGAAGGCGTCGTGCGCGACGCTGTCCAGCTTGTCGAAATCGCCTGTGACGGCCTTGGCGCACGTCGCCGATGAGCAGTGGGGCTGCTTGCCTCGCATGGTCATCGTCCAGCCGCAATTCGGGCATACTTTTGCGGCGCCCGGGACGGGTTCGTAGGCCATGGAGACGAATTCCTGCAACCACACCGGGTCGATGGTGTCGGCTTCGCCCTGGTCGAGGGGGTCGGGGTCGCCCAGGGCGAGCCCCGTCTTGATCCTGACGTATTCGTTCCAGGTGAGCAGCGGGTGGCGGATGAGCATCCTGCGTCCGTACGCGTATTGCTCCTGGGTGCCGGCTCGGAGGAATTCATACACCCTGCGTTCCTGATGGCCGCCCAAGAGGTCGTTTTCCGCAAAGCGCAGTACCTCGTAGCATTCCGACGTCGCGGCGAAGTAGTCGCCGTCTACTGACGCCAGGGGCCCGATCTCGATGGACCGGCACCCTTCGACGGCTTCCCTGCACTCGTCGCGCCACCGGGCCGTCCACTCGCGCACGTCTGACGCTGCGCTGTTCCTGATGAAATCGGACTCATTGAACGTCGGCAGCAGCTCTTCCGCATCGTCGGAGCACTCGGCGCACAGCGCGGCGAGGATATTCATGCCGTGTCTGAATGCCTGGCTGTAGGGATACCTATGCGGGTCGGCCTCGTAGAGGCCGTCCTTCTCGGCGATGCCGTATGCGATGAGGAATACGGCGGTCTCGAAGCGGTTGGCGATATCGCGGGCTTTGTTGGCGGCTTCGGCCGCGGCGATCGGATCGGACATGGACCACCTCTTTATTGGAATTGGCATACACAGCAGCTTTGATACCAGCCCCCGCCGCACTTTACACGCCCCTATCGAAACCCGACGGATAAAAATGCCCCCGCACCGGCCCGAATCGAGTGAAAGACTTCCCGCGCACGGGGTAGAAACAGCTGGGACGGTACACATCCGCGCGAAAGGTCGGACATGTCTAGGGTGGCCTACGGGCAAAAGGGATACAGCGGCGCTTCCATGAGCGTGAACGCGCGGGCGGCCTACGAGGCGGGGGAGATGCCCCGCTCGAAATGGACCAAGGCGGCGATCCTCGGCGCCTTGAGGGGCTACTGCGATGAGATGGACCTGCTCTACGACCCTGCGGTCGAATCCGAGACCAGGGCCGCGCTCTTCGACCGGTTCATCGCCTACTCGTCCTGGCACCACACCGGCGCCTACGCCCGCGAGACGGAGTTCTTCGCCCTGGACGAGGCCGCCGTGGTCGGGGCGTTCCGCGAGCTCGGGCCCGAGGAGGCGGCCGAGCGCGACCGGATCCGGGCGCAGGCTGCGGCCCGGGTGCAGGAGGCGGAACGGCATCGGAGGGAAGCGGAATGCCTATTCGAGTACCGCTTCTCCTGCTCCCCATATAGCGCCATGGCGTACGAGGCGTTCCATCCCGAGCTGTGCGAGCGCCGCGTGAGCAAACGCAGGAAGCAGGAGCTCGTCGTGTACCGGCTGCCGCACGGCAGCCAGATGTCGGGCTATGCGGAGATGTCCGTCCCGGCGGACTATGCGGACAGCAGCCATGTCGTGCCGTCGGTTTTCATATCCGGCACGGGCGGGGATCGCGCGTGGCGCGATATCGACTTCGACGAGGCCGAGCGGAAATTCGCCGCGGCGGCGAGAAGGGCCGCGGCCTTTCGCGAGGGGAGACCGAAGCTCGTGCAGGACGAGGCCAGGCGCGCTGCGATACGTGAGACTCGGCACCGCGTCTGCACCGCCCCCATTTTGAAGAGCATAAAGGAGATTCACAGGTGACGGGGAAGAATGTCTATACGATGACGGCGATGACGAGGCGAGCGTTCGTGGGCCTCGCGGTCATGGCGGCGCAGGCCGGACTCGCGGGCTGCGTGAGGAACGGGGCGCCGGACGCCGGCTCCTCCGACGACGGCGCCGGGAAGTCGGGCGATGCCGGCACCTCGTCGCCGTTCGCGCCGCAGCAGTCCGCCCAGGCGTCCGTGGACGGCATCTCGATCGACCGCGTGACGATCGAGGAAGGCACGGGGCCGGACGGCAAGCCGTTCCGCTACATCCGGGTTGCCTATACCTTCGAGAACGTCACGGACTCGGACACTGTCGCACCCTATACCGACATCAACGCATACCAGGACGGGATCAAGCTCGACAGGTCCTACAAGGTGCAGGACCAGCGGGCGCAGAAGCAGATCGAGCCGGGCGGGAAATTGAAGTCGTTCACGGCGTTCGCCCCCGATTCTGAGACGGTTCCGGTCACGGTCAAGGTGATGGCGCCCGGCGAGAAGGAGCCGAGGTCGGAGCGATGCTACTGCATCGTGAACCCGGGCCTGCAATAGGCCGCCCCGCTCGCACGTCCACACATATATGTATATGCGCGTCTATGCGTTTACGTACATGCGCATATGGGTAGACTCACATCGAATAGAGACGAAACGGGAGGGGATGGTCCGCATGGCGCCGTTCATCAGTGAAAATATCGACCTGGTTCCTTGCATGGCCATGGCATTCAACGCGGCGATTGCGACCATGGGTTTTCTGAAAATGGTTGCATGGACCGAGCACGGCATGTCGTCGAGGATGTCCAGATACATCGACAGGTTCGGCAAGATGGGCATCGACCGCGAGATTTTGGAGGTCTATGCGCGATCGTATCTCGACGAGTCGCGCAACGCGCTCATCTGCTGGATCGTTGGCCTCGCCATCACTATGGCTGTGGGGATTGTCGTCTGGGCCCACGACGTCGGCGTGGCAGTCCTCCTGACATCCGTGGTCGCGGCGGCGGTATCGATCAGGTGCATCGTCATGGCAGTGAGGGATGTGGCGGATATCCGCGACGTCCTGGCCGAAACCGACCTAGGCACCCCGACCGCGTGATTTGCCCTGGCATCCAATCAATAGGGACAAGCAGATATTCAGAAGGGACTCGATATGGGTATGCAAAGCTATATGGCGACGGTATTTGTCGGCGAGCGTGAGATTGGCGGGCCTTTTGTAAACGGTGATTTTCGTTCAAGCCTGAACTTCGCGAGGCGAGAGCTTCGCGGATACCTGCGCCTGGCTGAGAGTATCTAACGGCAGGAAGTCATGGGTGGTCGCCGTCATGGCCTTCGTTGTGTAACCGCCCCGGCGCTTGATTTTGGCATCCTTACCGAGGCGAAGGATAGCGAGACCGGCACCGTGGAGTCCAGCTTTACCGTGACGTCGGCCTACACGGCCGAGGATTTCGTATCGGATACGCGAAGCGCGTTTCTTGCCTGCGTCACCGAAGATTTCGGCGAGCAGGCCGCATCGGAGGCTGCAAGTCTCGTCGATGGTCAAATCGCGTCGATGTCGTGGTATAGGCGCTTCGAGATATGGAACGACCTCGCATCCTACGACATATGCGGCGTTGCGAACGCCGATCATCTCATCGACGGGCTCGAGGAGCTTTCCGTCGCGCTCGCCGATGGCCGCGCGTTCGACGCAAACGGTGGAAACCCCGTCTTCCATGCTTTTCACCGGGCCGAGCGGCAAAGTGGCGACAGAGAGTTACCTGTGCCTGCCAGACGTACTCATCGACATCATTGAGACAGGGGCTTCGGGCAACCGGAGCTCTTTTCTAATATGAGCCGGTACCTCCACGGTACCGGCCCAATAACGACTGCCTACATATCCCGGATCTCGCTCAGCCGCTCATCGTCCGCGGCCTCCTCCTCGAAGCGGAGCTCGTAGGGGATGGCCAACCTGGTGAGCTCGAAGGCCACCTTTCTGGTCATGGCGTTCGAGATCCGCGCCGCGCGCGCATCCTCCGCGGCCAAGTCCTGCTCGCGGAAGTAGGGGAGCGGGTAGGGGTTGCCGTCCGTCTCATCGACAATCTTCTCCATCAGGCACCCGACCTCGCGCTCTTGGATTTCCGCCAGATTCTCGAGGTACTTCCATGCCACGGCAGTGGCGCGGGCTTTCCCAGTTCTTGACGGTCTTCACGTCGACGCCCGCTGCCTCCGCGACGTCGGACTGGTAGAGCCCCAGGCTCTCGCGCAGCACCTTGAAGCCCGCCTTGGTGTGGATGGTCTGCATATCCGTTCCTTTCATCTAGATTCTCTTCTCGAAGAGCCCGTGATAGACCTCATCGATCTCGTCCTGGTATTCGCACAGGAATTCGCAGCGTCCGACCACGAGTGCGACGAAAAGCTCGTCGACGGTGGCAATATCGTAATCGTGGAACCCCGCGGGAAGGTAGAGCGTCCCGTTGTAGGGCGCATGTCCGACCCGGTAGCAAGAGAAGTCCCCGAAGGCCGATCCCTCCACGCGGTACAGGCTGTAGTAGTCCCCGGCACGCTTCGCGGTGTCGATCGCCTCCGTGTGGCCGGTGATATGGCGGATGATCTTCCCGTCCGCACGGTTCGCGGCCGCCTCGCGCGCGAGCGTGCGCAGCTCGGGCATGCGGTCGATCGGGTCGACGGTGTGGACCGTATCCATGTGTTCCGTGAACCCCTCGCCGTCGCGCGTGATTTCGCTCACGGTGGCGACGAACCGGGCGAAACCGCGCTGGCAGACCCCGACCCTGGAGGCCGCCGAGACCTTATGCGCCGCACGCAGTGCCTCCTCCCGACTGTCTCCCTCGTAATGCAGCTCCGACGAATGGAGCGGCCGCACGTCGATATCCTCGGTTCCCGTGAACAGCATCTCGCGCGATTCCGTCACGAAGATCGTTTCCATATAGTCCTCCCATATGCGCACCGGGCGGCCCCATACCGCCCGCTCGACCTCTCTTGTACCCCCTGAGGGGAAACGTAAACGCACGCCGCGGAAAAATCGCCGGACCGGGTTCGGGAAAAGGACGGGGCCGAAAACGGCCCCTGTCTTGAAATCTGGATATGGAATCAATCATCGCCCTGTCGAACGCTTATATGCGAACTCGAAGTCGGGCATCGCTGCGCAGTCCCTCCGAGGGCGGGGCCGTCATGCTATCCGACAGAACTTGCCTTATTTAACTGCCGCCGCACGGAGCGCCAGGAGGTCATCTCTGATCTTGTCGAGCAGCTTCCTGCCCTTGAGTTCCGCGGTCTCCATCGGGCTGACATACCCATCCTCATGCGGGTCGAAGATCATATCCGGGTCGGGCAGCCATTTACCGTCGTCCTCGCCGAAAGCGGTCTCGGTCATGATGTCGCAGAGGCCCAGGAGCCTGATGAAGATATCGCTCTCCCCGACATATGGGGTCGCGCGTCGGCACGCGCGGAGGTACACGTCGAGCGTCTGGAGGAACAGGTCCTCGGTCCCGATCTCCCAGGGAGGACGGGACTTATCGTCTTCCGGGTTCACCTTGATGTCGTGCAGAATCGAGTCCGGCACGCAGCGCAGGTCTGTAGTCGGCCAGACGAAATGATCGGTCTCCTCGCACAGGTCGAGGAAGTCGTAGGCCTGGTTCCATAGCACGCAGAGCACATCCAGCTGGTTTTCGGTGAGTTTTTCGTCCATGGTCCTATCTCCTGATTCTATGAGGAGGTCGGCGACGTCGATGTGCGCCCAGCAGGCGATATCCTCGACCTTCTCGAGGTCGCTCGGAGCGTGCGTCCCGCGCCGCCAGTCCTTAATCGATGAGATCGAGACGTGCATCGCGTCCGCGATCTCCCGCATCCTGGCGGCACCTTTGGCGCCGTGTCCCAGCAGCGAATCGAACACGGCGGGGGAGAACGCGAACGTCCCGTCACCAATCCTGTAGGTGTCTTTCCGCATTGCGGCACCCCTCTTTCTCAATCCTTGCCGACAATGTTATCTGTGGCGCGGCCGTCTGCGGAGACGAACATGGACGAACATGGACGGACCTCTACCCGTCCGGCTTCACGGAGAACCACAGACCGTCGTCGCAGATCAGCCCGCGCGCGACGTCACGGCCGCCGACGTCCACGACCACGCCGGTCACGGTGGCGTCCGCCTTGCCGAACATGCTGGGGCAGGGCAGTGTCGCACCGACCCTGGCGATCTCGAAGCGTCGCCCGTCGCAGATGAGTGCCTTCGGGGTGTTGAGCCCGCACTTTCGATCGATCTCGACCGCTATGGGGACGACCTTGGCATCGAACCTGCCACATCCGCCCATCGCCCTTCTTGCCCTCCCTCCCGCTCGGTGTTTCCCTCCCTGGATACCGCCCCTCCTCTGTTAAGGGAACATCGTCTCTATCAGGCCGACTGGCTGCTGAGGTTTTACGGCTTTCATGCAGAGGAACTGCTGAGTACTGACAGGCCCAACTTCAATATCATGCTGGACCATGCCTATTCGGCCGACCCGATGCGGTCGCTGTTCCTGTAGTCGGAATAGGCCCGCTCCCAAGCGTCCTGCACGCCGCGGGAGTCGCGGATCTTGCAGAAGATACCCGTCTTGGGCGAGCCGTCGCGCAGCATGAACGTGATGAAGCAGAAGTCGCCGATATCGGGCTCCTCGTCCATCATCATGGCGCCGCAGGCGTCCAGCGCCTCGCG
>OGXN01001637.1_pt1 | contig 20189 bp, 28 predicted proteins | sample 1576281 | NCBI WGS metagenome assembly OGXN01 (sample SAMEA3541494, study PRJEB24748) | human gut metagenome | biome: human gut; feature: human-associated habitat; material: faeces | place: China | collected 2012
AAGTAAAAAAATACAACAACCATATTTTGATGATGTATCATCTGGACTAAAAAAGTTTGAACTGAGACAGGACGAAAAAATATATACAATTTTGATGAGAGAAATAAATAAGCATACTGGAGAAATTTTAGTCAGTATATGTGAGAGAGGAGTGGAAGAAGAACTGAAAAAAAGAATAGGTTATTTACATATAAGAAGTGTATATAATCAAGATTTGTCATTTTATATGACACTAAAGAAAAACGAAAAAGAAGTGATTGAGATTTTAAAAGAAGAATTAGTGGAAGAAGAACCGGGATTGTTTGAAATAATATAAATAGGAGGAAATACAAATGGAAGATTATTTATATGCAACAACGATAGAAGGAGAATTTACATTAAATCATGAAGGAAGAGATTATGAAGTGATATATGGAAAACAAAGAAAAAGAGAATGGTTTGCAATATTAAATGATGGGGTATGCGGCATATTGGGTAATGAATATGGATTTAACTTTAACAATGTAAGATATAACGCAAAAATAATAGCAGATGCAATCGGTGATTTAAATGTAGGAATACGGATAGCAAGGATAATACAAGAGTTGGAATCAAAGAAATGGATGGCTATCAATAAAAAAATAATAGAAAACGATAAAAAGCTGAAGGAGAGAGAAAAAAATGATAAATAAATTAAAAAGCATGTATTTAACAAACAGTAATAATGATCTACATATGAAAGCCTATATTGGTGATTATAAATGTCAAGAAAACACAGAGCAACAAGCAGAAAGATTAAGACAGATACTGAATAGAGAAATGGGCATGAAGATAAAGAAAAAGATAAAAGTATCATATCGATATGGGATCATGGTCGAAGGTTTGAATATCACGATTGATGTTGACCAAGAATGCCCAAGAAGAATGATGAGTGACCAATCGAAAAAGGAAATAGAAAACATCATGGACGAGTCGGCCAAGCGGATAGAAGAGATATTAAAAAAAGAAGCAGCGCATGGCTACTCCTCATCAGATTCTTCTTCATCGTCAGAAGAATAATCTCTTGTAAAGACTGGGCACTTATACTGTAGCTCACAACTATCACATACATCATCCATTACTCTATAAGCAAATGGATTATCACGATCACTTGTGTATGTGCGTATTTTACGGTCACGGTGCCTGGCTTTACAATAACGGGTGATGGAACTCCATCCCATATATACCACCTCTATTTAATTATAGGATGAGATATAGAAAATAACAATAAAAAGCATATCAAAAAGTCGCAAAAGTTTTATAGATGTAAAAATGATGAAATAAGGCTTTAAATAAGGCTTTGAGAGGTATTGAGTGAATCAATATAATATAGTGTTATGTTTACTCGTTTTAGGGGTATTTATAAACTATAGATAAGGAAAAAGAGGATAAAAAAAGATGAAAAAAGAAGAGCTAGAAAGACGATTTGTAGACATGATAATCAAAAAAGGTAACATAAAAAATTATGTAGTAATGCAAGATGGAAATCATGAATATTATTGGTTTGAATTAAATAATGGAGAAATAAGATATTGGAAAGATTTAAGCGATAAATCATTAAAAAGACTAGGATTGCACTAAGGAGGGTTAACAAATGAATAAAGAGTTGATAAAGACAATGAAAACTGGTTTACTGATTGGGTCATTGATGGTAAACGTACTATTTGGGTACATCATACATCTTTATACACAAGATGATAAAGAGGATATAAGAGTGAAAAGTATCGAAAACATAGCTACAGGACAAGAAATAATCATATTGCCGGCAAAAGGAGATAAATAATGGACGAATTGCAAAAATACAAAGAAATTGAGGGAAAGTTGGGTATGAAAATACCTGACTTTATCAAATGTATAACACATTACGATGATGATCTTTATATGATAAAAGATAACGAAATAGTAAAGGTCATCAAAAATGATTTAGAACACAATCATGCTTTAGTATTGCAAGATGGTGTTGTGGTTGGGGATTACTTCTATTTTTCGGTTTCGGATAGGTTTGGAAATGAGTATGAATTAAAATTCTGTGATTACAGAAAAAATTATTTTTTTACATGTGTTGAGGCATTATCTAAATTGTACGAAGAAAACAAAAAGGTACTTTATGAAAACTAATTTGACGAAAGAAATAGAGATCATGGCCAGACATCGACTTATCAAACATCCTGCTTTTGATATGTTGCTTGATGAGGTAGGTCTACCAAACAAAAAGCTGGTAGATTTAATGTTATACAACATTAACACAAAGATATGGAGATGCTATGAGATAAAAGTATCTGTATCAGATTTTCATAGCCCAAATGGTCATAATTTTGTCGGTAATTATAATTATTATATCTTAACAAGAGAAGTATATGAACACGTCAAAGATGAGATACCAGATTATGTAGGTGTTTACTTAAGCGACAGGATGTATGAGCCTGTTAAAAAAGCTAAGAAACAAGAGATTAAATTTAGCAAGGAAGAAATGCTCTATAGTTTTGCGAAAAGGGCATATCACAAGTGGCAGAAAGAAGGTAAAAAATGAGAAATAAAAAAGTAAACAGAGAAGAAGAATGTAAAAGATTTAAAGAATTAAGAATACCAATAGGGATATCGTTTAGAATAAAGGAACTCACTGGATGGTATATGGTTGACACTACTGTTAGGCAAGCATTTGATACAACAAACGGAAAATCTGCTGTAAACGGATTGTATGAACATTTGCTTGACGGGACATGGCATAGGATAAGATGATATGAAAATGACAGATGGAATTGATATGAATAAATATGATGATTTTGTAAAGAAGATAATAAAAGAACAAGATTATTGTTTAGATGATGATTTTATGAAGCAGATTGCAAAACCGAAAAGTAAAGGGGAAACAGATATGCTGACAGTAAAAGACAAAATAGAGCAGTTTAAAAGAGATTGTAAGAGCAATGACTATTACACAAAGGCAATATTGGATTGCAATGAAAGAATTGAAGAGCTAGATGTCATATTGAACGGATTGGGATGCCCGAATGGTACAACTGATCCAAAGTGTGAAAATGCCAGAGATCCATATAAATCTAACAAAATAGAACCAATCATGTTACAAGATGCAATCATCAAAGAACGAGATGAATACATCAGAAAGGTAAATCATGTAAATGGTATATTGATGAAGATAACAAACCCATTAGATAGGCAACTGGTGATTGAATTGTACATAGAAAAGAAGAACCATAAAGAAGTAGCAGATAAATATCACATGAATAGACAGAATATGTACAAACATATTAACAGAGTTTTAGAGAAAATTTTTAAAGTTGCGACAATGTAACCGAAAAAATGTGTTATTATGATAGTATGAAATATTGAGGAAAAGTAAATAAAAGCTCAAGGCATCTGATTTATGGATGCTTTTTGTTTTATCAAGAGAGGAGTGTGATATATATATGAGCTTTGATTATCAAGGTGGAAAGTGGAAGCGCAAACGTGAACATATATTAAGGCTGGATGGTTATCTATGTAGGATTGCTAAAAGATATGGTAGAAAAGAATTAGCAACAACCGTACATCACATCTATCCAGTAGATGAATATCCAGAGTATGCATGGCAAGATTGGAATCTTATCAGTGTATCAAATGGAAACCATAATAAGTTAGAAAACAGAAAAACCGGAGAGCTGACAGAACTAGGAAAGCAACTAATGGAAAGAACAACACCAGGAATTGACTGGCGTAAAAAGAAATATAAAACAGATCCCCCCACCAATCGGAATTGAAAAATAAAAAAAATTCTACTGGGGCGGGTAGCCTTTTCCAACTCCGCAAATTTTTTAAGAAGGGGGGTAAAGCCATTGGATAAGCGTGCGAGAACAAGAAAAAGAAATAAGATAACCGCAGAAATAAAGGATAATATGACAAAAGTAGGAACATATAGAAAAGAGTTTGATATTACCATATTGCGGTATGTGGACATGCGGATACAATATGAATTGATGAATGATAAGTGGTATGAATCCGGATGTGCTATAACAGAAGAATATGTAAATAAATCTGGAGCAAAGAATATAAGAAAAACAGCTTTGTACATGGCATTGGAATCTATGCGAAAAGATTTGACGGATATGGAAAATATCCTGGGCCTTACTCCTAAGGGTTTGAAAGCAATAAAAGCGAAAGGTCTTGATAAAGGAAAACCTAGCAAACTGGAGGAAGCTTTGAGTGAACTATCAAAGTAACCTTGATATCGTCATGGATTATGCTGAAGGCATCGTATCAAAACGTATCATCGCAAATGAATATAGAATAAAAGGATGTCAAAGATTTCTTGATGATCTAAAAAATCCAGAGTATGACTTTACAACACATGATGCGGAATTTGTCATAAATCTGATTGAAAATACGTTTTGCCATCAGCAAGGAGAAAAACATGATGGTACACCTTTAAGAGGTACACCATTTCTTTTGATGCCTTTCCATAAATTCATCATTTATAATCTATTAGGATTTAAATTAAAAGATACGATTATCAATAGATTCCACGAATGTTTGATATTCATCCCAAGAAAAAATGTTAAGACTTCTTTCGCCGGTGCATTAGCTTATGCTCTTGGAATTTTATATAGAATGTCCGGAACAAAAATATATGTAGTGGCGGCGGCATTAAACCAGACAATGGAAACGTTCAAATTCATGAAATACAACATCATCAATATGGGAGAAGAAGAAACATTTCGTATTATTGATAATAACAACGAGCATTCTATATCCGGGGAAATCGGCGGAGGATTATTTGACATCAAGGCATTGGCCACAAACCCGGATGCGCAAGATTCATTCAACTGTAATATTGCGATTGCCGATGAGATTCACGCATTTAAAAAACCTAAGCAATACAATCTATTTAAGGAAGCCATGAAGGCTTATACAAATAAAATGATGATTGGAATTTCTACTGCTGGAGATGATCCAAATAGTTTTTTAGCACAGAGAGTTAAATATTGCAAAAAAGTATTGGACGGAATTATAAAAGATGAACAATACTTTATTTTTATATGCGAAGCAGATTACACGATAGATGATGATGGCAATAAATATTTAGACTATACGAATCCTCTTGTACATGAAATGGCCAATCCTGCTTATGGGGAGTCCATACGTCCGGAAGATATCATGAGTGATGCTTTACAAGCTCAAAATGATCCACAGCAAAGAAAAGATTTTTTTGCTAAATCATTGAACGTATTCACCGATCAGATGGACACATACTTTGATATGAACAAAGTAGTAAGTTCTGACAGCAAATATAATTGGAGTTTAGAAGAATTATCAAAACTACCGATTACTTGGTTTGGTGGAGCCGACTTGTCAAAGATGCATGACCTTACAGGTGCTGTATTGTATGGACGGTATAAAGATGTAGATATTTGTATATCACATGCATTTATACCAAGAGCGATAGCACATCAAAAAGCGGACGAGGATAACATTCCAGTATTTTGGTGGGAAGAAGAAGGATGGCTAACGATGTGTAATAATGATGTCATAGATTATGAAGATATCATTAAATGGTTCATCAGTATGAAACATATGGGTTTCAAAATAAAATGGACGGGATATGATCGAAGATATGCAAGAGAATTTACATTAAAAATGAAGAAAGCAGGTTTTAAGATTCGTGATCAGAAACAGCTGTATGTAGAAAAAACAGAAGCATTCAGAATGATAGAAAATAAGATCATACTTGGAAAATTTTATTATTTGCATAGTGCTGCTTATGAATATTGTATAAGCAATGTAAAAGCGATTGAAGATTCAGACGAGTTTGTAAGATTTCAAAAAGTCATGCCGACACAAAGGATAGATTTATTTGATGCCAGTGTGATTGCAGGAAAACAGTTATTGATCAATGGTGAAAAATCTCAAAGTGCATCAGCATTTTTAGACTAGATTGGAGGAATGAAGATGAGCAAAAAAGGAAGAAAACAGAAAGTTAGAGCAGAGCCAATGCATACACAAGAACAAAGAAATATGGTATCCCTTTGTAATCTTGATGTTTGGGAAGATATCATTTGTAGTGGATATACACCCTTATCACAAAATCCGGAAATCGTGGCAGCAGTCAATAAGATTGCTTCCATAGTATCAAGCATGACGATACATCTGATGGAAAATACGGATAATGGAGATATTAGGTTAAAGGATGAATTAGCAAAAAAGATAGATATTAACCCCAATCCATATATGACAAGGAAAACATTTATATCATATATCACAAGAAATTTATTGCTAGAAGGCGATGGTAACAGTGTGGTATATCCGAAAACAAAAAACGGACTGATTGACGAATTGATACCACTACCGGCAAATAGTGTAAGTTTTGTACCGGATGGTTTTGGTTATAAAATCGTGTATAATGGAATTTATTATGATCCATCCGAATTTATACACGTTGTAATAAATCCATCTGGAAGTTATCCATGGAAAGGAAATGGATATAGAGTTGCTCTAAAAGATATCGCAAAAAACTTGGCACAGGCCAATGAAACTGTACGAGGATTTATGCAATCAAAGTGGAAACCATCAGTAATCGTAAAAGTAGATGGTATGGTAGATGAGTTTGCATCAAAAGATGGAAGAACTAAATTACTCAATAAATATATTGAGTCAAATGAAGCAGGAGAACCTTGGATGATACCAGCCGAGGGATTTGATGTTGTAACAGTAAAACCATTATCATTGACAGATCTAGCAATCAATGAAAACGTAACATTAGATAAAAAGACAGTGGCGGCCATATTAGATGTTCCGCCTTTTGTTTTGGGCATAGGTGATTTTAATGCTGATGTTTGGAACAACTGGATTAACACTAGAATAAAAGATATCTGTGGTGCAATAGAACAGGAATTGACTAGAAAATTGCTTATAAGTCCTACAAGATATTTTAAATTTAATTGTCGCTCACTGATGGCGTATGACATTGAAAAGCTAAGTCGTGTAGGTTGCGATAATTATACACGAGGAATCATGAAAGGAAACGAGGTAAGAGATTGGCTAAATCTTCCACCAGAAGATGGATTAGACGAACTCGTTATACTAGAAAACTATATTCCAGTGGGTATGATAGGAGATCAAAAAAAATTAATTCAAGGAGGTGATGATAATGGCTGATAAGCAAAGGAGAACACGATTTAATACAGGATCATTTAAAACACGAGATGAAAATGGTGAAAAATACATCAGTGGCTATTTTGCAGTATTTAACAGCAACTACGAAATTTATCCCGATTGGACAGAATCCATTGCAAGTACAGCGTTTGACGGTCAACTTGATGGCGATGTTAGATGTTTGATTGACCATGACACAAGACTAGTATTAGGTCGTACAAAAGCCGGTACATTAAGTTTACGTGTGGACGGAAAAGGTCTATGGGGCGAAGTAAAAATAAACCCAAATGATCAGGATGCATTAAATCTATATGAGCGTGTAAAACGTGGAGATGTCGATCAGTGTTCTTTTGGATTTGAAATTTTAGAAGAAGATAGGTCTATAAACGAAAACACCGGGGCAGTGCATTGGACAATCAAAGCAGTAAAACTTTATGAAGTATCCATCGTGACATTTCCGGCGTATGAAGATACGGAAGTATCAGCAAGAAAAAAAGAAGTGGACACATTACAGAAAAGAAGTCATGAAATGTGGAAAGAAAGAGCTTTAAAGAAGCTGAAAGGAGAATAACATGGCATTAAAAGCATTGTTGATCAAAAGAAAAATCACAAACAAAAAAACAGAATTAGAAGAATTACGAAAGAAAGATAGTGAATTTCAGAAACGTGAAAAAGAATTAGAGGAAGCAGTAAATGAAACTGATGAAAAAATTTCTGAGGAAGATCAAAAAGCATTAGATGAAGAAGTTGAAAAATTCACCGGCGAAAAAGACGATTTTGAAAAACAAAAAAGTGATTTAGAATCGGAAATCTCTGATTTAGAAGATGAATTGAAAAAGTTAGAGGAAAGTCAACCGGAAGAAAAACGTGATGATTCCAAAGAAAAGGAAAAAGAAAAAAGAGAAAAAGGAGAAAAAAACAAAATGGAAGTAAGAACAAAATTTTATGATTTAGATATCCAGCAGAGAAACGAATTATTTGCAGATGAAAAAGTAAAATCATTTATTACAGAATTGCGAACATGCATCAAGGAAAAAAGAGCTATTGCAGGCGAAGGATTATTGATTCCACAGAATTTTATCCCAATGATCAAACAGGTGATTGAAAAAACATCTAAACTTTTAAATTACGTCAATAAAGATATTTTGACCGGCACAGGTAGAATGGTCATTATGGGATCTATCCCAGAAGGTATCTGGACAGAACAATGTGGAACATTGAATGAATTAGAATTAGGTTTTAATGATGTAGAAACAGATGGCTTTAAAGTTGGCGGATTTTTTAAAGTAAACAACAATATCATCGAAGACAATGATATTGATTTAGCATCACAATTAATTGAAGCATTGGGTATCGGTATTGCGAAAGCAATCGACAAAGCAATCGTATACGGAACGGGAATCAAGATGCCACTAGGATTTGTCACAAGAATTTTTCAGGAAACAGCACCGGAAAATAGATCAAAAAATGAAAGAGAATGGAAAGATTTACACCAGTCAAATGTAATCAAAATTGAAAATAAAGAAGGAGTAAAATTATTTCAGCAAATCGTTAAATGTAAAAAAATCATCAAAAATGATTATAACTCTGATAATTTGATTTGGATCATGAATCAATCAACGCATACAGATTTGATTGCCGAAGCAATGGGGTGTAATATGTCGGCTGCCATCGTATCCGGAATGAACAATACGATGCCTGTAATTGGTGGAGAAATTGTAGAGCTTAATTTCATGAATGATGGCGATATCGCATTTGGATATATGAAAAATTACAAGACAGTGCAAAGAAAAGAAATGAAAATCGGGCAGTCTGATCAAGTGAAATTTATTGAAGAACAAACATTGTTTAAAGGTACTGCTCGATATGATGGAAAGCCGGTAATTGCAGAAAGTTTTGCCATCATGAATATCAACGGAAAAGAACCATCAAGCAAAGTGTTATTCGCACCGGACAAGGCAAATTTAGAAGATGTAGAATTAACAAGTTTAGCGATTGGCACAAACACGCTATTCCCAACATTTAAAAAAGAAGTTCGTGAATATATGGTAAACACAAATAAAGCATCAAGTAAAATCGATGTGAAAACGGCAAATGAAAAAGCAACATTAGAAATCAAGAATGGCGATACAGTAATCAAAAATGGAGAATCAGCAACATGGACAGATGGTGAAAATAAGCTGACAATCACAGTTGGATATGCCGGAATCGAATCAGTATATACAGTTATCGTAAATAAAGAAGCAACAGTAGGAGCATAACATGGATAAGTTAGCAATGCTGAAACGTGATTTACAGCTTTTATCAAATGCAAATGATGAGCTGTTAGTTGATCTATTACAGGCGGCTGACAAATTTATTAAAAGAGAAGGTATCAAAGATGATGGCGGCATAGAGTACACAGAGATACAGGTACAATATGCCGCTTATCTTTTCAGACGAAGGGCTGGAGGAGATACAGGAATGCCAAGATTTTTGCGTTATGAAATGAATAATCTGCTTTTTGCACAGAAGGCATCATCATGACATTTGATGATGGAATTTTGTATATATACGCTAAAACCAATCTATCAGAAAAAGGAGATAAACCGGATTATAAATTGTTGTTAAAATCTGCTCATTATTTCGGATATGAAACGATTGGTTATAACCGTAGATATACAGCAAAAAAGGCGGATGAAGAAATAGATGCTTTAGTGCGGATTGATTTTGATGAAAATATCAGAAACGATGACATTTGCATACTGGAAAACAACAAGCAGTACTTATGTAAATTTATACAGCATTTTGTAGACGATGGATTAAGGTATACTAGAATCACGTTGCAGGAGGCGGAAAAAAATTATGACATCGATAACACAGAAACTTAAAAAGATTCGTGATACTTTATTATCAGTAACAGCATATGTATATCACTATGAAGCTGAATATAAAAAAAATTTTTATATCGTATGGCAAGAAACAGGAGAAGCGGAATCATTAGCACAGGATAATAAAAAGTGTGAACAGGTATTACAAGGCACGATCGATTATTACACGAAGGATGATTACGATGTATTGATAGATGAGATACAACAGGCGTTGAATGAAAGTGAAATATCTTTTCATTTGAATTCAGTACAATACGAGGAAGAAACATCATATATCCATTACGAGTGGATATGGGAGATTTGACATGGCAAAAATGCAAGTAGAAGGATTGGAAGAATACGCCGAATTGATTCAGAGCATTTCAAAAGATGCAGAAAAAATAATAAAAAAAAGTGTTTACGTTGGTGCTGGTGTGATCGGTGATGCAATAAAAAACGAAATCAAAAAGCTCCCAACAGACAACACATATGGAACAGAAAAAGATAAGGCAAACGTAGTCACAAGATTACAAAAAGCAGATTTGATCGATGGATTTGGTATATCACCGATCAAAGATGATGGTGATTATATAAATGCAAAAGTCGGATGGAGTGGATATGGTAGGATAAAAACAAAAAGATATCCTAAAGGTGTACCTAATCAAATGCTTGCACGATCAGTAAATAGTGGCACTTCATTTAGACAAAAAAATCCGTTTGTCACTAGAGCAGTAAATAAAAACAGAAAAGCAGCACAAAATGAAATGGCAAAAGTCATAGATGAAGAAATAAAAAAGGAGATGAAATGATATGGCAATCAAAGGATTATCAAGACTTGTTGTCGCAGAATACACAGCCGACAACAATAAAGTCACGTATACGAATCCACAATTGACGGAAAAAATGTCAGAATATGCCTTGGATATTACACAGACGGAAGATAACCCATTGTATTTAGATAACGGAGTTGCAGAAATGGACAATGGAACATTTGAAACAGGACAGTTGACCATCAATACTGGAAACTTAAGTCAAGAAACTTCTGTCAAAATTTTAGGCATCAAAGAAAAAGATTTTACTGTAAATGGTAAACAGGTAAAAGAACTGGTATACGATGATAAGATCAATGCGCCGGCGCTAGGAGTAGGACTAATTGAATTACACCAAGTTAACAACGTTGATAAATATAAAGGTATTTGGATGCCTAAAGTAGTGTTTAAAATTCCAAATGATTCCGCAAAAACGAAAGGTAAATCTGTGGAGTGGCAAACGAAAGAAATTGTGGGCACTGTCATGCGATCAGATGAAGTAAACGAAACAAGCGTGCATCCTTGGAAAAATGAATCATGGTTTGACAGTGAAACAGATGCATTAGAATATCTAATGATAAAAGGTGGAAAAACCGCAGGAGGTAAATAATGCGATATCTAAATTATGTATGGATAGGGGATAAGAAATACCCTCTATCCTTTTCTTTGTTTGGCGCACAAAAACTAATTGAAAAATACGGATCCATAGAAGAAGCGATGGAAAAAGTAGAAAAAAGTGAAAATCAAGCAGAACGCCTAGCAATCACAGCAGATTATGCAGAATGTTTGATACAAAACGGGTGTGAATATTGTAATGAATTTGGCATGACAGATTACAAAGGAGCACCGAAAGAAAATGGTATTTTAGTGCCGATAAATGCAAGAAAAATTTTATTATTATGTGGAATAAATAATTTTAAACCGTTGATGGAAGCAATCCGTAAAACGGTAAACAGCGACCAAAAAAAGAAAATAAACGCAGTACAGAAAAATAATTCAAAAAAAAAGAAAAATCATTAAAAGGTGATTTTTATATCTACATGGAAATGATGGCAAGAATGGCTGGGATACCAATGAAAGAATATAGGTGTATGCCTTTAGGAGAGCTATCAGACCAAATAGATGCATTTTCAATATTATCGGGATATGCTGAAGAAGAAATCGAAGAAAAGTATATACCAGATTTGAGGTGAAAACATGGCGTATGATATAGGTCCTAGAATTGGGATAAAAGGCGAAAAAGAATTTAATGATCAAATAAATAACATCAATCAGAATCTAAAAATATTAGGTTCAGAAATGAAAGAAGTAACTTCTAGATTTTCTGACAATGGGGAAAGTCAAGATGCATTAACGGAAAAAAGCCGAGTAATGCAAAAACAATTAGAAAATCAAAGCCAAAAATTAAAACTCGTTGAACAACAACTTGAAAAAGAAACGGACAAGATGCAACAACTAGCGAAAGCCGTAGAAGATGCATCAAAAGAATTTGGCGAAAATTCAATTGAAGTAAAAAAAGCAGAAACTGCCTATAAAAATCAAGAGAAAACAGTGAGTAATTTACGTGTTGGAGTCAACGAAACAAAAACATATATCAATAAATTATCCGGTGAAATAAAAGAAAACAAAACAGCCTTAAACGAGATGGATAATGGATTGAGAGATGCAGCAACAGGAATGAAAAAAGCTGGAAATGAGGCAGATGATTTAAAAGATGATCTAGAGGATGTAAAAGATACGGCATCAGATGCAGGAGAAGCATTTAAAGGGGCATTTGCTGGTGCAGCACTTGCAGAGTCTTTAAATAGCATAGGAGACTCAATTAAAAATGTAACCGAAGAATCTAAAGAATATATCAAGATCATGGGTGCTCTAAATACATCATCAGAGCTTGCCGGATATACAACAGAACAAACGGCTGAAACATATGTGCAATTGTACGGTATATTAGGAGATGACCAGACAGCAGCGACAACCACAGCTAACTTACAAGCCTTGGGATTAAGTCAAAAAAAATTACACGAATTGACAGAAGGTGCCATTGGTGCATGGGCGAAGTATGGTGACAGTATCCCAATTGATGGACTGGCGGAATCAATCAACGAAACCGTGAAAGTAGGAAAAGTTACAGGAACATTTGCGGATGTACTGAACTGGGCAGGTACAAGCGAGGATGGATTTAATGAAAAATTACAATCCACAAAAGATAAAACAGAAAGAGCAAACATGGTATTGAAAGAATTATCCGAACAAGGTTTGACACAATCAGCTGATAAGTACAGAGAAAATCAAAAGTCACTCGTAGATAACAACGAAGCACAGGCAGAATTGAACGATGAATTAGCGGAGTTTTCTAAAAGCATGCTGCCATTTCTTACGACATTAACAGAAATGGGCACAGCATTGTTAGAAATGTATAATTCACTGCCGGCACCTATTCAGGGATTGATAATCGGTATAGGTGGGATGGCACTTACATTATCACAACTTGCGCCTCTGATTTTAGCACTAAAGGCAATGGGAATAGGTGGGGCATTATCATCTCTCGGAACGTTGATCACAGGAACGATGATACCATCAATTGGCGGAATGTTAACGGCACTCGCTCCTTTTTTACCCTGGATAGCATTAGCAGTTGCCGCAATAGCTGGAATCATTTTAGTGATTAAAAACTGGACGCAAATCACTGATTTTTTTGGTAAAAAATGGCAAGAAATGTGTAAATTCGCATCAAAAGATTCTGATGATTTTTTTGGAGATTTAAAAGATATCATGAAATCAGCAATGACCGTGATAGAGGGATTGGTAGATTTTGTTGCCGGTGTATTTACGGGAGATTGGCGAAGAGCATGGAAAGGAATTGAAAAGATTTTTAGCGGCATCGTTGGCGGATTTGCGAATATATTCAAAGTTCCAATAAACGCAATCATAGATGGAATTAACTGGTTTATTGGAGGTATAAACTCTATCCATTTGCCAAACTGGAAGATATTAGGAGAATATGCAGGAATAGGATTTAACATAGGAAAGATACCAAGGCTAAAAGTTGGAATGGACTTTGTACCTAGTGATTATTTCCCGGCATTTTTGGATTACGGGGAAGCCGTATTGACGAAAGAACAAAACGCTAAATTGAGAGCGCTAGGCGGCATAGAAGCATTAGAAAATGGAAATTTCAAGGGTCTAAATCCGGAAATCAAAAAGCAATACAATATTTCCGAAAACCGTGAAACGATTGTAGAAAACAAAATTTATCTTGATGGAAAAGTGATTGCAAAATTAACAGAGAGATATATTACAAAAGGTCAAAAATCAAGAAATCTTGTAAGGGGTGTGTGATAATGTACGATGTTATGATAAATGATATGAGCTGTTATAAATTAGGTATATATACAGCGGAAAGACCATCATTTCCGGCACCTCTAAAAAAATACAAAGAATACGAAATACCGGGAAAAGACGGAAAGCTTTATCAAGATTTAGAAGTTTATGAAGACATTGAAGTGACCATTAAATTTAATTATTTAACAAATAAAGACAAATGGCACGAGATTTTTAGAAAATGCAAAAAATTATTTTTATCAGCTAAGACCTTACAATTGAGCGATGATGTAGAATATTACCACAAAATAAAAAAAGTAGAAGTCGGAACAAATGAAAGAAATCTATTTAAAATAGGAAGATTTGAAGTAGTATTTACATTAGACCCATACTTTTACAGAATTGATGGAAGAAAAGAACATGAAATATCAAGAATCAGATACAACCAATTCGAAATTGCTAAACCCATATACAAAATAAAAGGAGAGGGCATTTGTTATCTCAAAGTGAATGGTACGAATGTAAAATGCAACGTAGGGCAGAATTTAACGATAGATACAGACTTAAGACTTTGTTATAAAGATGATAAGACATTAAAAAACACATCTATTGATGCGGATTACGATGATTTGATTTTAAAACAAGGAAGTAACGATATATCAATAACGAGTGGATACGATTTAAAAATAATACCTAATTGGAGGTGCATATAATGATACAGATCTATAAAGCCAGTAACACAAATTATGATTACAATGGGGATGCAACATTGAATCCAACATCATGTATATTAAACATGAAATTAAATGATATTTGGGAACTGCAAATGAAGCATCCAATTGATGATAAATTACCACTCATCACAGAAAATGCGGTCATATCAGCACCAACACCGTTAGGAAAAAAACAATTATTTAGGATATATGATTTTGATAAAACAGATGATGAGATCATTTGTACTGCATATCCTATATTTCTAGATTCTAGAAATGATTGTTTTTTATTTGATGTAAGACCAACAAATAAAAAGGCAAAGGATGCACTTGATTTGATGTTAGCATCAAACAATAAATATAGTGCTACATCTAATATAAGCAAAGCATCAACAAGTTATTTCGTACGTAAGAATTTTATGGAAGCGTTATGTGGTGTCGATAAAAATAGCTTTATAAATCGCTGGGGTGGAGAATTTGCCTTTAATAATTATCAGATCATCGTCAATGAACGATTAGGTGCAGATAATGGATTACGTGTAGAATTTGGATTTAATCTTAATGGAATCAGTGAAAAAGTTGATATGAGTAACGTTATTACCAGGATAGTACCAAAGGCATATAATGGGTATATCTTACCAAATGAAGAAACGGTGGACAGTCCCAATATAAATAAATATCCTATCGTATATATCAAAGAAATTGAATACCAGGATGTCAGATTAAAGGAAGATGCTACAGAAGGAGATGCCGAAAAAGGCATCATCGTTTGTGATACATTAGAAATCCTTTATCAAGAATTGCGAAAAAAAGCAAAAGAGGAGTATGAAAAAGGTGTTGATTTACCATCAATAACATACGATGTGGATATGATAGATCTATCTAAAACAGACGTGTACAAGGATTATCAAGGACTAACAAAAGTAAATCTAGGAGATACCGCGCACATCAAACATAAACGCCTTGATATTACAACAACAGCAAGAATCATAGAACTAGAATACGATTGTACGACGGAAGAAATAAGTAATCTTGTATTAGGTGATTTTGAAGAGAATTATTTTAATGACAAGGCAAGTATAATCAACAGTGCATCTAAAGTGATAGATATATCAAATAACACTTTAATGGCAGAAAAGATCAGTGGTATCATAAACATGCTAAATACATCAATGAGAGCACAAAAGGATATAGCTCAAAGACAAGATGTAAGATCGATATTGTTCGAGGATTTAAACAAGGACAGTCAAACATATGGAGCACTATGTATTGGTACTCAAGGCATACAGATTGCGAGGAAAAGAAACGAAACAGACACAGACTGGCAGTGGGGAACAGCTATAAATTTTGAAAGTATTATTGCGGACTATATCATAACCGGAATCATATCGGACAAATTAGGAAAATTTTATCTAAATCTAGATACCGGAGAATTAAGAATGAAAGATGGGACATTTATAGGAAAAATAAAAGGTGGAACCATTGAAATAGGAAATAATTTTTCCGTAGATGAAAATGGGAATGCAAAGATGAATGATGGCGTATTTACAGGTAAAATAATGGGAGGCACTATTAGAATAGGTAACAACTTTTCAGTAGACGAAAACGGAAATGCCATTGCAAAAAATATAAATGTTGAATCCGGAGTATTTAAAGGAAATATAGAAACCACAGAAAATGCCAAAATAGGAAAAAATTTATATATCGGAGAACAAAGTGAATATGGTAAGACCATTTATTTCAACAAAGATGCATACATTATGGCATACATGTTATCAAGTGCATACCCATTCATGAATATAACGATAAATGGAATATCATTTACGATTGATAATGACGGCATACGTTATTCAAATAACGGAAAAACATTTTATATAAATGCAAGCGGGACATCAAGATTTGACTCTTTGGATTTATCCGGGAATATATCAATTGATGGTAATACAACAGCAAAACATATAAGTTGCGATAGTTTATATTGTGAAGGATCCAAAAAAAGAGTAGTGCAAACAGAACATTATGGCATGCGCGGACTGAATGCAGTAGAATCGGCAGAGTGTTTATTTACCGATAGTGGGAAAGCAACAATGAACGCCGCAGGAACTTGCAGAATTGATTTAGATAAGATATGGCTAGAAACGGTATCGACAGAAAAGCCATATTATGTATTTTTAAGTGCATGCAGTATAGGAAATGTGTATTGTGCAAAAAAAGAGAAAGATTATTTTATCGTAAAAGGTACACCTAATATGGAGTTTAACTATATGGTACAGGCAAAGCAAAAAGGATATGAAAATGAACGATTGATGTTGCATAGAAAGGATGTTAAAAATGGAACAATTGATATTGACACAGAAAGGACTTGACCTAATACCAAACAAGACACAAATATCATGTGAAGGTTCTGGCAACATACCTGTAAAAATCATTTTAGATCAAGATTACGAAAAATTTAACGTAATACCAAATGTTGAATGGTTTAGCAAAGATTGTATTATGGCATCCATTAGACCTTTTGCAAATAATACATTTACGATACCGCCGGATGCATTTGCAAACAGTGGAAATATAAGTATATCGTTAGGTCTTAATGACGGAAACCAAACAATAAAAACACGCAACTGTGTATTTTTTATTGAAGAATCCGCAAATGGAAATGTGATATTACCAAGTAAAGAAGTATGGCAGGATCTTGTTACAAGTTTTGTAAAACAGTACATGGATACATCATTTAAAGAACCTGCATCACAATTGATTGAAAAACAAAAACAGCAGGTGGATTTTATCGAAAATGCGCTAGCAACAGGAGCGTTTAACGGACCAGCAGGAGCACAAGGACCACAAGGACAAAAAGGCGCAACAGGACCACAAGGACCACAAGGTGCAAAAGGCGATAAAGGTGATAAAGGCGATGTAGGGATACAAGGACCAGCAGGAAAAAATGGAGAACAAGGACCAATAGGAGCAACCGGCGCAACCGGACCACAAGGTCCACAAGGCATACAAGGACCAAAGGGTGACAAAGGCGATAAAGGTGATACCGGCGCAACCGGTGCATCTGGTTCAGTAGTGACAACATCAGGACAGTTTGCATTTAAAGTATCAAATGGTCACTTGTATATGATTTACAGCGATACAAACAATCCGCCAGATTTTAAAATAATTGACGGACATTTACATATGACAGTTGAATAGTAGAGGTGGTGGAGAATGCTACAAATATCATATGAAAAATACGAAAGTGATAAAACTATGAACGGTCTTTATCAATGGGATTATGGGCAAATAATAAAGATAAATGGTATTGATGCAAACGAAGTACATTTTCAAAAAAATGGAAAATCAGTTGTATGTAAAGTTAACAAAATTGGAAATGGATTTATTGTAAAAATACCGGATGTATTGTTGAGAGATAGTAATATGTTGATTGCTTATATGTACGAAGTAAACCAAGATTATGGGAAAACTTTAAAAATCTTAAGAATACCGATCATAAAAAGAGCAAGACCGGAAGATTACGGAGGAGATGAAGAAGGATATAGCATATTTAAAGTGTTGTCAGAACAAATAAAAAATAAATCTGATGACTTGTCTTTAAGCGATGGATATTTGCAATTGATGAGCGATGGTGTACCAATAGGCAAAAGAATAAGATTACAATTAGCGGTAAAAGAAATAGAATTACGAAATAACGGAATAGCAATACAATGGAGGTATACAGATAGTAATGAGTGGATAGATTTGATAAAAATAGAAGATTTACAAGGGCCACCGGGAAAAACACCATTAATGGAGATGAGAAATGGTCATCTTTATGCCATATATGATTAAAAGGGAGGCGATAATACATGGCAACAGAATATGATTTAGGTAATGTAATTGGTCCACAAGGTCCAAAGGGTGACAAAGGAGATAAAGGTGATACCGGCGCGACCGGCGCCACCGGAGCAAAAGGAGCGACCGGAGCAACTGGAGTTTCTATGCGGCTTCTTGGCGTATGGGCAGCATCAAAAGCATATGTCAATAATACAAGTTATATTGATATCGTGACTTATGGCGGAAATACATATGGATGTATTAAAAGTCACACGTCAAGTACCAGCATATTGCCCACAAATACCACCTATTGGCAATTGCTAGCGCAAAAAGGTGATAAAGGTGATACCGGCGCAAAAGGCGCAACAGGTGCAACAGGACCACAAGGAGAAACAGGACCAACAGGACCAAAAGGAGCGACTGGAGCGACAGGACCACAAGGTGCAAAAGGTGATGCATTTAGTATTGCTAAAACATATGCATCTATTTCCGCGATGAATGCCGGATATGCATCAGACGGTGTAAAAATTGGGCAATTTGTCATGATAGACACCGGGAATGTAGAGGATGCAGATAACGCTAAATTATATGTAAAAGGAGCAACGGCATATACATTTATCACAGATCTAAGTGGAGCAAAGGGTATGACTGGACCACAAGGACCACGAGGAGCGACTGGAGCCACCGGACCCCAAGGATTAAAAGGCGATACCGGCGCCACCGGCGCAAAAGGAGCTGATGGGAAAACACCAACATTTAAAATACAAAATGGGCATTTGATTGCTGTGTTTAGTTAAAAAAAGGAGGGATAAAATGCCAGAATTTGATCTTGGGCAAGTGGTAGGACCACAAGGACCAACCGGCGCAACAGGTCCAAAAGGAGCGACCGGAGCACAAGGACCAAAAGGAGCGACCGGGGCAACCGGACCACAAGGCGCAAAAGGAGCGACAGGAGTTTCTATGCGACTTCTTGGAGCATGGGCGGCATCAAAAGCATATGTCAATAATGCAAGTTATATTGATATCGTAACTTATGGCGGAAATACATATGGATGCATCAAAAGTCACACGTCAAGCACAAGCATAATACCAACAAACACCACCTATTGGCAATTACTAGCGCAAAAAGGAGCAACTGGAGCAACTGGAGCAAAAGGAGCGACTGGGGCAACAGGACCACAAGGACCCCAAGGAGTTGCAGGACCAACAGGACCACAAGGTAAAACCGGAGCAACAGGACCACAAGGTGCAACAGGTCCAAGTGCATTTAAATTAGACAGCACTATACAAAATACAGTAACAGCAAAAACAGCAAGAAACGCATCAGCAACAAAAGTAAAAGTGCAGTTGCAAGATGCAACAGGCAGGGCGCTGATGCTGGAAACCACAGCAGATAAAGTATACGTCAATGATACAGTTACATTAGATGCAGTAATAAAAGGATCAACATTTAAAATTGCAAATAATGCTGATTATTTCGAATTTGGATCATTTGCAGAATGGGTGGCGGCGAATAA
>OGXN01001639.1_pt1 | contig 20176 bp, 17 predicted proteins | sample 1576281 | NCBI WGS metagenome assembly OGXN01 (sample SAMEA3541494, study PRJEB24748) | human gut metagenome | biome: human gut; feature: human-associated habitat; material: faeces | place: China | collected 2012
ACCACCAGAGCCATGATGCGGAGGGCAGGGCCCTCGGGACAAAATGTCTCGAAGTCGTTACTTGTCTTTTTCCATCTTTTTCGGAGCCTTCGCCAGTTCGGGCGGCTGTTTCTGTTTCCAGTCATCCAGCAGGGACATGATCTGCTCCTTCATTTTGGCGGGAGTAACCTCCTTGCCAAAATATTTCTCCAGTTCAGCGGTTGAAATAATCACGCCTTTATCCTCCTTTTTCTTTTCTGATAAGATGCCGTCAATCACATCGCCGTTGAGCTTGCCCTCCTTATCCAGCTCCCGGAGCCGTTTCGCCTGGGCCACTGAGGGGGAGGACTGCTCGCCGTCAATGGAAACAGCAACAAGCCTCTGGTTTTTGGGTTTGAGGTAAGACAGCTCCACGGCGGGCATAAAGCCCAGCCCTTTTTCGTCTACCTTGTTTAAGAGCTCCGGGACAAGGGAGTTCAGCCGGATATACCGCATGACCTTTTTATAGTTCATGCCGTTGTTTTCCCCGACAATCTCAACGGAGCGTTTTCCAATGTCCCCCTCGGCCACCCCGTCCAAACGGCCTCCCTGGTGCTTGATGGCCTCCACCTCCAGATCAAGCAGTTTGGCAAGCTCGCTGGGCAGGGGTTCCCCACGCTGTTTGTTGCTGTTTTTCATTTCCCGGACGGCCTCGATGTCCGTCATGTTGCGGACAATACAAGGGAGCTCCTCCAGCCCGGCCAGCTCACTGCCACGATGACGGCGGTGGCCCGCCACAATCTCATAGCCGTTGCCGTCCTTTTCCGGGCGGACGGTGGCGGGTGTCATAACGCCGTGTTCCTTAATCGTCCCCACCAGCTCGGCCATTTTTTCATCATCTTTTACCTGGAACGGGTGATCCCGGAAAGTGTGAAACGCATGGAGCTCAGAAAGTTTCAGATAAACCAGCTTTCCCTCATCAATGGGACGGGGCGGGGCGGCGGGCTCGGGAGCCGACTGCTCCGGGACAGCGGCCTCCTTGACTGGGGCAGCCTTTGCAACATCCGGGGCCTTGCCATCACTTCGGGACACTTTGTCTCGTTTAGACGGCTGAGCCTTGTCGGGGGCCGTCTTATCCGTCTTGGGTGGACGGCCCTTGCGGGGCTTTGTCGTCTCCTTGTCAGCGTGGGCCGATTTTTCCTCTTTGGGCGGACGGCCACGCCGGGGCGCTTTCGGCTGATCAGCGGGAGCCTCCTTTTCGGGTTTTCCGGCCTCGGCTTTTTCCACCTCGGCCCGGGCCGCCTGCCGTTTTTCGCCCATCAGCTCATTGATCTTGTCAAAGGACACTACCACATCACCGGGCTCGGGCTGGGCAGGCCCCTCCTGCTGGGGTGTGGGAGCGGCGGCCTGTTCGGGAGCGGGAGTCTGGGGGCCGTCAGCCGTAACAGAAGCTGGAGCCTCCGGGAGCTTTTCCTCACCGGGGCCTGTGTTTAATTTTTCATCTGCCATTCACTATCCTCCTTTTCGTGAAAGTTGCACAATTTTGCGGGTTAAATTTCTGTAATTATTTTTCTGCCTCCTTCCCGTCTATCCACGCAAAAAAGCCGCCCGATTTGAACGCCGGACGGCTTTTTGTGTAATGTGATAGATCAAATATTATTTTTTGTGGTTGATAGGCTTCGAAAAGCCTTGTATTTACAGTGTTCCTATTAAGAAACAATCATATGGAATGGTAATTCATCCAGAAAAACAAAATCAGAATAGGAATACAGGTTACAAAAGCGGCAAACAGCACCTTCACTTTCAGCGAGCTCCAAAAAATACGTAACTTCATTCTATCCCCCTCTTAACCATAAACAGCTGATAAACAACAGAAAAAACGGTAATTACTTCATTTATTCTAATCTTTTTTCATATATGGCACAAGATAAATACCCAAATAAAAAAGACAGGGTTATGCAGACAGGGCAATCCATGGCCCCCGCACACCTTGTCTTTTCTTCAATAGTTCACGCCCTCTTGAGCGCATACCGCTCATCCTTCTGCAGCATGAATTCCTCCATTTCCTCTTCCGGCATGGGCTTCGCATAATAATAGCCCTGGATCTGATCCACGCCGAAATCCACCACCAGTTTTCTCTGTTCCTCCGTCTCCACGCCTTCCGCCACTACCTTCATCCCCAGCTCCTTGAAGGTACGGGACAGGTTTTTCACCGCAAGGGCGGACTTCTCATTTTCCATGGATACCCATACCAGGCTTTTATCCAGCTTCACCGTTCCGAAGGGAATGTTTATCACCGTCGCAATATTGGAATATCCTGTCCCGAAATCATCCAGGCCCATCTTGATTCCATGCTCCAGCATCCGGAGGGTGAATTCCGTGACGGCCTGTGTGCTTTCCGCCAGCGTGCTCTCCGTAAATTCTATTTTTATGGCGGACATGGGCGTATGGTTTCTGCTGATTATTTCCAAAACACGCTGCGCCAGATCCGGCTGGGAAAACTGCATGGCGGAAAAGTTCACATGGATGGATTCTATGGGAATTTCTTTTTCCAGCAGCCGGTTGAGGAAGCGGCATACCTTATCCAGAACTACATAGGTAATATCCACAATAAGGCCCGTTTCTTCCGCTATGGGTATGAACTCATCCGGATAAATGGGGCCGATAGGAGAATGGGGGATCCGCATCAGGGATTCCGCATGGGCAAAGCAGCCTTTTTCCACGCTGTAAATAGGCTGATAGTACATTTCAAAGCTCTGCTGCTCCAGCTGTTCCTTCAGGATCCGGACGATCTGTGTGCGCCGTTCCAGCTTTTTCATCATAGCCCTGTCACAGTAGCAGATCGATCCGCATTTGCCGGACTTCGCCTGGAAAACCGCATATTCGATGGCACTGATCGTATCCTCCAGCGTCTCTTCCTCATTATGGCGGATAGCTCCCATAACAACGGACAGCCGGAACCGGTAATTCCCGCTCTGCCAGGGCTGTTCCATCCGCTTTTGTATCGTTTCCACACATCTGCGTATTTTATCATCCTCAGCTTCGGGGAACAAAAGAGCGAATTCATCCCCGTTAAAGCGGTAAACATTTTCCGCTGGCCCTGCCTCACATAAGAAACGGCAGACCATTTTCAGGAACTCATCCCCCTTTTGCTGCCCGCAGGTATTATTCACCTGGCGGAAATCCCGCAGGGATACTACCAGCAGCGTAAACCTCCGGCCCGGATCCTTCTTAATCATAATTTTGAGCATATTTAAAAGCTCCTGCCGGTTTGGCACATTTGTCAGGTAATCAACGGAAATCTGCTTGTTCTGCAAATGCAGATATATAATAAGAAGAGCGCAGGTTGCAGCCGAGCCTGACAGGATCACCTCCGGGTACATTTCCTGGATTATAATGACCGCTACGGCAAGAATCGGAAAGGCCGCCAGAATCCGGTAGATTTTTCTGTCTATTCTCTTGTAGTTCACAAGAGTGAGGGCGATCGACGCAAGGCAATAGGCATAAAAAATAAGATAGGTAACCGGGATAAGCGGCCCTCTCGTATAGCCGTCACTGCGGTTTATATCAAACAGAAGCCTGTTAAAGGGATTGGACAGGACAATAACGGCGTAAAATGCACCGGGAATTATCCCCACGGCCATTATCCTTTTTACCTGAGGGCTTTCCGTATAAATAACAGAAACCGTATATAAAAAATAGGCCATTCCCATCAGCGGCGTCAGCACAAAATACACCATGGTTACTATCCAGGTGAGCCAAATGGGCACCACCCGGTACTGCTGAATCATAATCGTTGACATGATATTGGTAAAAATGGCACTGAAGGTAACCGTCAGGCACCACTGAAAAATCCGGTTTTTCAAAGTAGGAAGATGGCTTCCTTTCCGGGCATATACCCCTATAATCCCGATCATGACCAAAGAAATGGCTTCCGCCGCTATATTCCACTCCACGTTATTCCCCCTGCCAGTCCTTCCTTCTCCCTTTTGCAAAAATCACGCTGTTACATAATACGGTGCAAAAGTTAATCTTTGACTGTTTTGTAACATTATACCTAATAATCCGGAAAACCACAATCAAAACCGCTGTTTCCTGAAATTTTAAGACAGCAGGAGGACACAGCTTTATTTCCGGGGCATAAACTGACTGCCGCAAAAGCAGTTTGTTTCCGGCTTTTGCGGCAGTCCTTTAAGGTTCCCCGTTATTTACTTAATCTCTTTCACTTAATCAGTGATACTGTCCTGCATCAAAGGCAGCCTGTTTCTCATCCAGGATTTCCTGATAGCCGGCATCCAGATAGGACTGGCTCATGCTCTCATACATGGATTCGAATTCTTCGTCGGTAGCCGCCTTGGTAACAAGCTGGACATAAGACTCTTTCCAAAGCTCAGCCAGGTCGGAGGAATATTCCGCCAGAGTATCAATCGGTACGGTAAAGCAGGTATCCGGTGTGAAATACTCTTCGTATTTATCGTTGTAAGCAAGGATATCCTCGATCAGGTATTCATAACCTACGGGAGCATTGGAGAATATGATGGATTTTCTCCATTCTTCTTCTGTCTCATACTGCTTGTTGGCATTTACCAGACACCAGTAGTCACCGTTATCATTATTGGACAGTTTCTCTTCCCCTGTATAGCCGGCGGGCGCTTTGATGCCGTCTTCGGTCACTTCATAATTCTTTCCTTCAAAACCATTCTGAAGGGTGTCAATAACATCGGGCTGGCTCATCCATTCCACATACATCCATGCTGCGATTCTTTCTTCATCCGTCGCATCCGCATTGATGCCGTAAATCATGCCGAAAGGCCAGTATTCACGTCCCTGGGGAGCTTCGCCTGCAGGGGATTTTGCCGCAGGGTCAAGGATGGCGATTTCTGCATCCGGGTTCTGTGCAAGTAAAGGATCAATTACGTTTTCCTGTGTTCCTGCATTGATATAGCAGGGGTAGGTAGCAGCTTTGCCAGCCACGAAGTTGGATTTGGACTGGTTTCCGTCTGTATCCAGATAGAAGTCAGGGTCAATTAAACCGTTCTGGTATTCATAATTCAGGTTTCTCAGATATTCCTTGGTGGGTTCCCATGTAAAGGAAGCAACTGCGAGGTCTGAATTGAGAGCTCTGCCCTCTGCATCGTTGGGCCATCCTCTGAAATTGTAGTCAAAGTTAAAGGATTTGGCCAAAAGAGGCTCGGATCCGAAGCCATAACCGGCTTCCTTGAATTTCAGCAGCATATCGTTGTACTCATCAAGATTTGTGGGCATTTCAATTCCCAGTTCATCCATCCAGTCTTTTCTTATAAGAGTTCCGAAGTTGGAAGATACCAGCTCGGTCCTGTCTCCCATAACTACCATCAGCTTGTCGTCAATCACGCCGTAATCCTTAATGATATCACCCATGGTTCCCCAGAATGTAGGCGCATAGTATGCGATTTCATCCGCATTCAGTTCCTGGTAAGCGCCCTGAGCGTAGTAAGCCAGAATATTGGGATAATCGTAATGGAAAATGAATGTGGGAGCGGAGCCTGCGGATAAAAGCTGTGTGAAGTCCTGTACCTCCGTAGAACGTCCGATGGAAACGAATTCCACATTTACATTGTATTTATCACCAAAGTTTTCCTGAATCCATTTCGTCCAGTAGTTATCGGTAGGATTCCAGCCTTCCCAGCCTCTTTCATATACCGGAACCTGCAGAGTCACTGCCTCGGGAAAGCCGCCGGAGTAATCGGTAAAATCGGATGCCGCCGCTTCCGGGGTGGTTTCTCCCGCCTCTTCTGTCTTCACCTCGGGCTGGGATTCTGTTGTCGCTGTGCTTGTTTCACTGGAACCGCATCCTGCGAGAGTTCCAAGCGCCATTGCTGAAACGAGTCCTGCAGCAAGGATTTTTTGTAACGCTTTTTTCATGGTTATTCCTCCTTAATTAATTTATAAGCGACCGCTTTTGCGGATACTTCCATAATGGTTTCTTAAGTTATCGGTAAGCCTCAGCCTTTTACCGCCCCTATCATGGTCCCCTGTACAAAGTATTTCTGTACGAAAGGATACACACAGATGATCGGGATGGTTGCAAATACGATACATGCGGCTTTCAGGATTTCCGGATCCGTCACGGTTGACATCGCCGTATCATTTACGGAGCCCTGGATACTTTCTGTCGCTGCGACAATCAGGTAATACAGCTTAAGCTGCAGGGGTCTGAGGGACACATTCTGCTTTATATAGAACATGGCGTCGCTGTAGGTATTCCAGCGTCCCACCGCATAAAACAGGGTCAGGGTAGCCATAATCGGCTTGGAAAGAGGAAGGACAATCTTTCCCAGAATCGTGTAATGATTCGCTCCGTCTATGACCGCGGATTCCACAAGGCTGTCAGGGATTCCCGATTCCAGTGCATTTTTCATGATGACAAGGTTATATGCGCTGAAGGCCAGCGGGAGTATCAGGGCCGGAAGGCTTTCCAGCATTCCCAGCTTGTTAATCAGTATGTAATCAGGAATCATACCTCCTGAAAAGTACATGGTGAAGATAAACAGCAGGTTAATCACTTTCCTGCCCCGCAGCTCCTTTCTGGATAAGGGATAGGCCGCGCATATGGTGATGACCATGCCCAGTACGGTGAAAAGAACCGTCATCAGTACGGTGACACCGAAGGATACGATAAAGGAGTTATCGTGGAAAATCTTTATGTAGGCCTCCGGGGTGAATCCTTTGGGCAGCAGGAAAACCTTTTTTGCAATGACAAAGCTTTCCGAGCTGAAGGATTTGGCAATTACATGAATATAGGGAAGCACACAGGTCAGGCTGACCAGCCCTACAAATATATATATCAGAATGTCTGCCGCCAGATTTATTCCCCTGGATTTCGGCCTGCTTTTCTTAGCTGTTTTTACTTGTTCCGCCATTTTTCCATCCTCCTTATACCAGACCGGTTTCGCCGAGCCGTTTTGCAACAAAGTCGGCTCCGAGCACCAGCGCCAGACCTATAATGGACTGGAACAGTCCCAGTGCGGTTGACTGGCTGAACTTCATATCCTGGATACCCCATTGGTAAACGAGAACCGGTATCGTTGTGGTATACTCGGTTGCCGCATAATTCATCAGTGCCATAATACGTTCGAAGGAACCGCCCATAATCTTGCCCAGCTGCATAATCAGCAGGATGACGATGGTGCTTCTTATACAGGGAAGCGTTACGCTCCACATCTGCTGCCACCGGTTGGCGCCGTCCACACGGGCCGCTTCGTACAGCTCCGGGCTTACCGATGTGATGGAAGCCAGGTAAATAATGGTTCCCCAGCCCATGGACTGCCACGCTCCGATAACGATATAGGTTATCAGCCAGCTGGTATCCTCCTGCAGGAAGTTCACTGCATTTCCTCCCAGGTTCTGAATCAGCGCATTCACAACACCCGTATTCACGGAAAACAGCTGATAGGCAAGACCTCCTATAATTACCCAGGAAAGAAAGTGAGGCAGATACAATAATGTCTGTGTTACCTTTTTAAATTTGATATTCCGGATTTCATTCAGCAGCAGGGCCAGAATGATGGGCATCGGAAAGCTTACCAGCAGGTCAAGCACATTAAGAAGCAATGTGTTTCTTAAAGACTTCATAAAGTTCCTGTGATGGAATACTTTAGAGAAGATTTCCAATCCGGCCCAGTCCCCTCCGAAGAACCCGTCTTTGATTTTCCAGTTTTTAAAAGCGATCTGCAGCCAGCTCATAGGTACATATTTGAACAGGAAGCAAAATGCAATCGGTATCAGTAATAAGGAATATAACTGCCAATCCCTTTTAAAACAGGAAGCAAAGCTCCTCTGCTTCTTTTTTGCCTGCTTTACTGCAAGCTTGCTATCAGCCGCCACAGCTGATTTTCTACCACTCATATATAATTTCCCCTTCCTTCCGTCATTGTGTTTCCGTTTTCTTGCTTCCCAGTATAGCTTTTAGCCGTTTTTTTGTAAATTATCATTTTTGATAGGCTGAATCATTTTTGAGTGTGCCCGAAAAGCCTTGAAAACAAGGCATTTCAGGATTGTATTTTTTTGTATACAATCCGTTTCCATGAGCTTTTATATGGAAACCACATTTAATTCTGCCCATAAAAGTAGCAATTCCGAAGGTGAAAATCAAAAGTAAAGTGTCATTTTGTATATTGGAGCATAAAAAAACCTCTTATCCGCCATCGTTTTGACGAACAAGAGGTTTCTCAGCAAAATTTCCGTCTACTTTTTTTCAAGGTCACGCACGCTGTTGGGTGTTGTCCCTTCATATTTTTTGAAAAACCGGTTCAGGCTCTGTACATTATGATAGCCAACCATACCGGCAATTTCAGGTATTTTAAGGTCCGTTGTCAGAAGAAGCTTCTTGGCTTCATGGATACGAAGGCGGTTCACATAGTCCACCATGCTGATATCGCCGCCCTCTTTGACCACCCTGCGCATATAAGAATAACTGATTCCTATCTCTCCCGCCGCCTCTTCATAGTCAATATCCTCTTTGTAATGCTCATCCAGATACGCGATGATGCGGTCATAGAGCTTCACATCCTCTTTTTCTTCCGTCACCTCTCCCAGATAATCCTGTATCTGCCGGATAAACCCTTTCACAAACAGCTCGATTTCTTCTATCGTATCCTTTTCCGCTATCGTCGTATAGGCCTGCCTTCCATTTCCCATAAACTTGGATATCTGGATCTTTTCCTCCATCATCGCCTTGATTATAGCCCCTATCATCTGCTGATAGACCAGCACCACATTATCATAGGAAATATCCTCTATGTCGGAAAGCTGTTTGCGTACCAGCTCCAGTTCCCCGTAAACCGCCTCCGTATTCTGCTGCTTCAGGTAATTGATGATTTTATTCTCGCTTGTATAGGGATAATAATACCGTTTGCTCTCGTTCATCCTGGGATTCCAGAAAATAACCTGGTTCTTGCCCGCTATAATCCTGTGCTTTACCGCTGCCGTCGCTTCCGCCATGCCTTCATTCAAATCATTGATATCCGCATGGACGGCGCTTATCCCGATTGTCAGTGTATAATCAAATATCTGCCTCACCTGCTGCTTGACAAGCTCTAATTTGTCCGTGATATATTCCGCTGTCTTTCTCTGATCATAGGTCTTTATATTCAAAACTACCGCACAGGTCGTCGAACGGAAGCGGATGGACTTCGCCTCATATCCTTCCTGGCTCAGGCAGTCGGTGAACAGCTCTTCTATCTGAAGGAAATAAAACATCCGCTCATCTGAATTATATTTACGGAGCATTTCGCTGCCGTCATCCACACTCGCCAGCAGTACCATAAAATGCTCATAAGGGAACATTTTCGTAAAGCTTTCCTTTTTCTCTCTGGATTCCAGCGTCCCGGTAAGCATTTCTCTCAGATGAAGCCGCTGGGCATCTGAATTTTTCTTCTCCAGGATGTCATGGATCTGGCTTTCTTCCGACTTCATTTTCTTAAATACTTCGTTCAGATAGTAAACTTCATTTTTGGAGGAGGCTTTTTCCGTCATCCCCTCCGTCATGTTTTCTTTTACATTGTTGAACAGCATCCGGAAGGGTTTGAATATCCAGTAAGAAATAAGAAGGACCAGGACCATTTCCACCGCAATGGCAAACATGATGATCAGCATCGCCGTGGATGTGACCGACTTTACCTGGCGCATGATTTCATCCATGCTGTAGTTTACCACATAAGTCCAGTTGTTGAAGGAGGATCGCTTAAAGGCACACAGATAACGGACTCCGTCCTTTTCATAATCGAAATAGCCGGTTCTTTGCTTGGAACCGAAAATATTATCAAGGATGAGCGGGTTTTCTTCCCCTCCCAGGAAAAAGGCATTATCCGGATGGCATATAATATTCCTGTCTTCATCCAGGATATAGCAGACCCCAGACGCCTGATTGGAGGGATTGATGAATTCACTCAGCCTGGAATTATAGATATTGCAGACAATGTAACCGCCCTTTGCCGTTATCAGGGGGCTGATGGAATATACATAGGACAGGACCGGAATTTTGTTCCGCCCCTGGCTTTCTCCACCATCTTTTCCGTCCTGGTTATTGTATAGCTCCCGCGCTATCCACTCTCCCCTGATTCCGGTTTCACTGACGGCTTTGTCCTTCATCCAGTCCAGGGACGCATAATTTTCCAGCCTGCAGATGTTTTTGTCCGAGGAAATCACAAAATCGCTGCTCTTTCCCACGTAAAAACAGGACTGTACCATTTTTTCCGTACCGAAAACGCGGCTCAGATAAGACTGGGCGTCCCAGGCTGTCCTGACCATTTCAAAATCAATATTCAGTTCCTGGTAGGAAGTGACCTGTCCCAGGTTTCTGTAGGCAGCGCTGTTGGCAAACTGGATTACATTCCTGGTATAGCTGCTTAATATCAGTTCCGTGGCATCGCTGACAGACTCCAGATTGTCCAGCTTGGATACCGCAATGTTTTCCTCCGCATATTTGGCCACATCCTGCATGGCGTAATAAGCTATCAGCGAGGTCGGAATGATCAGGACACAAAAAATCATCAGAAAAATCTGCCAGAAAAAAGAAAATCGCCTCATGAATACCCCCGTAAATCTTTTCTTTCTCTTACACTCACTTATCTTTTTATCGAAATCCGGCTGCTCTCCTCCAGGATTTCCTCACTGTCCACATATCCTTCCAGGGATGGATCGATTTCATAAATTCCTTCCACGGTCAGGCCCTCCACGTAACGGGTATACAGCCAGGGAATCCGATGCTCATACACATCCCTGTCTGAGGGCTGTTCGTCAAACACCCCCGGATTATGCACACTCTGTTTTTTCCATGTAATGCGGCTGTCGGTGATTCGGATATCTTCTATGACGGAATCCTCTTCTCCTGCAAGGAACAGGGCGGATTCCGAATACAGCCTGATATGGTCAAAGGTTATCCTGCGGATTTTACCCGGATATTTCTTTTCCCCCTTCCTGTAACCGGCGGAAAGGAAAATCGGTTCTCCCTTTCCCCACCACCTGGGCGCAAAGGTTCTGTTCACGCCGTCAGCATATCTTTTGGTATTTCCGGTAATATGATGGATCTGGATATCCTCAATCGTCCCTCCGTCACGCACCCAGATTCCCACCGCGCGGGAGCAATCCCGGACTACACAGTCGCCGAATATCACGTTCCGGATGTCTCCCCATGTTTCCGTTCCTATTTTTAGAGCCGAATCACGGGAATGTAAGATACAGTTTGTGATGACTATATTCTCACAGTTTCCGTATTTCTCCCAGACCGGCCTGGTCGCCTTCAATACAATGGAATCATCCCCGCTTTCAATAATGCAGTTCCGGATGATTACATTCCGGCAGCCGTCCGGATCGATTCCGTCATTGTTCGGGCCCCTGTCATTATTAAATATACGGATTCCATCCACAATGACATTCTGGCAGCCGGCCATATGTAAAGTCCAGAAGCAGGCGTCATAAAAGGTGATCCCTCTGACCTGCAGGCCGTCCACATCCTCCAGATAGGTCGTCCGCGCCCGGAAACCGGCTACCGCCAGAGGGCATTCATGGAAGCCTTCGTCAGCGTTATCATCCAGATATACCTTCCTGCCCTTCCCGTCAATGGTGCCTTCCCCGGATATCGTAATATTCCGGGCGTGGCAGGCATACAGGAAGCAGCCGTTTTCGATGCCGTCCATAGCGTCCCTGTCCTCTGAAAAATCAATGATGTCCTCAGGGCTGTTGCTGGCAGTCAGCACGCTCCCCTTTTCCAGGTACAGTTCCACATTGGATTTCAGCTGAATTGTCCCTGACAGGAAATTGCCCGCCGGAACGAGTACACGTCCTCCGGTTTTGGCACAGTCCTCTATGGCCGCCTGGATCTGCTTCTGATTGTTGGTTTTTCCGTCAGGCAGAGCGCCGTAATCCATAATATTATACTGCATATGTAATCCCTCCCTTTTATGATATTAATAAATAATAAATATCAAGTCTTGTGAACTATATGAACCTATATTCAACTAAATAAAGTCTGGTATCAATTAATGACCACAGACTTTTTAAGCAATTCTATTTATTTTCAATTATCTTTAAAAATTCCTGAGGTTCAACGACTGTAATCGTACTTGACAGGTAGTCCTTTTTATTTCTTGTTATAATATAAGATACTTCTGTGCTCTGAGCAGTAAAATACTGCACTGCATCCTCAAAATCATCCCAATCAGACAGAAGCGCTGCCTTTATTTCCGCTTGTGTCACACCTGCAACTGAAACAATACATAATAATTTCTCCAGTAAAGAACAAACCTTTTTCTTATCCCTAATTCCTTTATATGCCAGATAATAAATATCTGTTATCGCCGATGCCGAAATATAACCCTCTATCACCTTGTTGGCGGATAAGTCAATCACTCTGGCTGAATTTTCACAAAACTGTTCTCTGTTCAGAAGCAAATCTAGAATAATATTCGTATCATACAGTACCTTCATATTTAGCCAGCCTTTCCTCTTTTATATCTTCTAAAGAAACATCAGGCAAAGGAATACTTCCTATTAAAGACTGGGTTATTTCTGATATTTCAGACGAACCTATACTTGTAGAAGATATTTCTTTTCGAGGTTCATCTACAGGCAGCACAATAATCTCTAATTTTCTATTTTTTAATGTTTCAGGCAGCTGCATGATTTTCAATAAACTACTTGCGTCAACAATTTTTCGTACAAACTCCATATTGCACCTCCTTACGCCCCTTTATAACTTCTCTTTTATAGTATAATAGAATTTTTCACCTTATACAACCTTTATTTTGCCGCCACTTTTTTCATCTACACCCTTCTCCGCATACTCAATAGCCATGTTTGGAATATAACGTCTATCCGATTACAGAAGACAAGAGCACTGCCATGCGACAAACTGGGTCATTTCTTTTTAACATGGCAGAGGGCATGGCTCAGAGCATTGAGGACGATGCCAGAACGTTGATGAGCCTGAGGGGGAAGGTTATTCCAGTATGATTTTGGTACAGGCTTCGGGCAGGTACCAGCTGATGGTGAGTTCATTGTAGGAAATGGGATCGGATGCATATACGGCCTGACGTTTTATCAGATTGCCCGCGGCATCGTAGAAGCAGGCGTAAAAGGTGTTAAGGCCGGGGAGTTTGGTATCTTTCTGCAGGAGATCTCCCGTTACTTTCAGATTGTCTATACCTTTGCTTCTTTCCAGTCCTATTCCTTTTACGGCAAGGGTGGCTCCGTTTTTGCCGGTAAGAGTGGTATTATAGTATATAAGCCGATCATCATATACTGTAATCAGGGTATTTCCTTCTGTTACCGTATATACCTCTCCTTTTTCCGCCATGCCGCTGTATACCGCGGCATAGGAAACGATTGCGGGATTGCTTACGGCATATACGGCCACGGACGCAGTACCGAAGCCCTGGGCCTGAATGGTGAGAACTGCCTGGGAATTTCCGGCATCGTGGAGGGCTGCCTGGATAAGAGAAGGATCGGAAACTGCAATTCCCAAATCCGCATAGCCGCCTTTCAGCTTGCTGTAATCCACCTGGATGGTCTTCGTCTCACCGATTGACAGACGGGCTGTGGCATCTTTCAGGGTTATGCTCTGTGCATCCGCCGCCTCCGTGGGGAAAGGGGGAAAAAGAAGGAATGCCGCCAGTAAAAGTAATATAGTTCCTATTATATATGTTCCGATATGTTCTGATAACTGCATTTTTTTCATTCTCATATTCACTCCTGTCTTCGTTTCGGGCGGGTGAGAGCCTTCCCGAAACGATATGATTTCATTTTCTATTTATTGGTAACCGGTCTGGATGCTATTCACTCCGCAGGGCATCAATTGGGTTCAGACGGCTGGCTTTCCTGGCGGGAGCCCAGCCGAATACAATGCCTACAGCCGCAGAGAATCCGACTCCCAGGCCTACGGCGGATGAGGATATGACAAAGTCCGTTCCCAGCAGGGACGCTGCCGCAAAGGATATGAGCAGTCCCAGCGCCACGCCTATCAGCCCTCCTATCAGGGACAGAACGATGGATTCCAGTAAAAACTGAACCTGTATCCGCTCCGGCGTTGCTCCCATTGCCTTACGCAGGCCAATTTCCTTTGTCCGCTCCGTCACGGATACCAGCATCATATTCATGATTCCGATTCCCCCTACCAGAAGGGCTATGGAGGCAATCCCTGTCAGCATGTAGGTCATCATGCTCATCATGCTGTCCATGGTGTCCAGCAGACTGTCCATGCTGAAAACATTATAACAATCTTCATTTTCATTAAATGCTTTATACAGCACACTTTCCACCGCCTCCTGCAGCTCCTGTGTCCGGTCGGTATCCGCCACATACACATCAAGGCTTGTAACACTGCTGTTTCCGGAAAACTTCAGCGCGTTGGTATAGGGAATCGTGATGGTACCATCCACGGATCCTCCCATTCCGGCCATAGAGGCCATAAGATTGCTGTCCTCTCCCTGAAGGCCGATTACCGTATAGCGGATTCCTCCCACAATGACCTGGCTTCCCAGAGGATCTTCTCCGGGAAAAAGATTATCCGCCAAATCCTGATCGATGATGCATACATAAGCTTCGTTCTCCACATCCTGCCTGGTGATTGCCCTTCCATAGGATACCAGATCGTTATTCCGGAAATAGTAGTCATTTTTCCCCTGTACGGACACATGATCCAGCAGCTTTCCGGGACGGGCAGCCGTTGTAGTAATGCTGACGGAAGGGGATATCCCCGACACATTTTCCAGCTGCTCAAGAGAATCCAGATCTGATTCTGTCAGCCCCTTCTTTAATGATGAACCGGTTATGGACACGGAAAGGGTTCCGGCCCCAAGGGAGGAGAACTGCCCCATGACCGAGCCGATCACTCCGTCCACTATGGTTATCAGCGCTATGACTGCGGTAACGCCGATGATAATTCCCAGGGTTGTGAGGAAAGTACGCATCTTGTTGCTCTTTATATTCTGCAGGGACATCTGAATGCTCTGCCTGATGACAGATATGGTATTATGCATCCTCCAAAGCTCCTTCCCCGATATTTCCGTCCAGAATCCGCACGATACGCCCCGCATGCTCGGCGATATGGATATCATGCGTTATCATAATAATCGTCCGGCCTTCTTCATTCAATTCATGAAAAAGCTCCATGACCTGTCTTCCCGTTTTCTGATCCAGCGCCCCTGTAGGTTCATCTGCCAATAGTATGGAAGGATTGTTGCACATGGCTCTGGCAATGGCCACCCTCTGCTGCTGGCCTCCTGACATCTGATTGGGATAATAAGAAACCTTATCCCCCAGCCCCACCCGCTCCAGCATATGAAGCGCTTTATCATCCTGTTCCTTTTCCGGGACCCCGCCGTACATCAGCGGCATCTTCACATTTTCCAGGGCTGTCTGTCTCTGCATCAGGAAAAAAGACTGAAAGATAAAACCAATCTGCTTATTGCGGATATGTGCGAGTGTCTTTTCATCCTGATCGCTGATCTGTATTCCCGACAGCAGATATTCGCCTTCCGTAGGGACATCCAGGCAGCCGATGATATTCATCAGGGTGGATTTTCCCGAACCGGAAGGGCCGAGGATCGCAAGGAATTCTCCTTTTCTCACGGTCAGATCAATTCCCTTCAGTACCGTGGAAGTCTCGCCGCCCACCTGGTACTGCTTCACAATTCCTTTCATGGATACAAGGATATCCCCCACTTGTTCCGGACTTTCCTTCCTTACAGCTGTTTCTGCCTGTAACATGGCTTTCCGCCTCCTTTCCAAGCTGCCTTATTCCGCCATTGCAGGGAAGTTCCGCCTCGGGAAGCTCATTTCTATACCAGAAGAGGCGGTCACTTCCTCCAGAACCGTTTCTCCCAGGGAAAGCCCTTCCGTTATCTGTGTATAAGTACCATCTGATATTCCCAGTGTCACTTTCCGTTTCTGTTCTTTGCCTTTTTCATCCTTTACATAAATGTAGGCGGTATTATCCACATCATAAAGAATGGATTTTGCAGGAATACAAACTGCCTTTTCCGCCTCCGCCTTTACCAGCTTCACTTCTGCGCTGAAGCTGCTCCTTATTTCCTCATCTGTCCCGAATTCCACCACCGCGTCCACATATACGGCGTTATTATCGATGGTAGCCGTTTTGGAAAGGCTGGCAATCCGGCCCTCATAGGTTTTGTCCAGGGCATTTATGTAGACGGAAACCTCGTCTCCTTCCTTTACTCCCGCCACATCCTGTTCGTCGATTTTTACCGCCACCTGCATCACGCTGAAATCCGCTATCTCCGCGATGCTCCTGGTTCCCGCCGCTGTGACATCTCCCGCTTTGATATCCAGGCTCGTTATCACGCCGTCTATCGGAGCGGTTATGACATAATCCTCCAGGGATTCTTTCAGATGCTCCAGCTCCAGCCTGGTACTCTCTTCATTCGCAAGGGCTGCTGTCTTCTCCAGATTGTTTTCATAGCCTTCCAGATTCTGTCCTGCCGTAAGGGCGCTTGTTTCATAATCCCTTTCCACTTTAGCCAGCTTCTCCTCCGCTTTTTCCATGGCTTCTTTATAATCCTCCAGTTCCTTCCCCGCCCCTTCCACAGCCAGATCATAGGATTCTCTGGCATTTTCATAGGCAATCCGGTATGTTTCCAGCGCTTCATCCGTAATCATTTTAGCATCATGCTGGGCCACGGCCGAATCATAGGAAGCGCTCTGGGTCTGAAGTGCCTGGCGGGCCGATACCACGGAAGCACTCTTTCCCGCATCCAGATCCTCTTTGGCCTTATTGTAGGCATCCACTGCCGACTGATAATCCTCCTGTGCCGTCAGAAGGTTCTTCTGTGCCGAATTGGTAGAGGAATCCAGGCCGCTTTCCAGGGCCTGGCTGTAATTGTCCAGCGTCGTCCTGCTGTCCCGCACATTATAATAATCGCTTGTTTCTCCAGCCTTCAGCGCCGCTTCCTTCAGAGCTATGTTATATTCCGCGTCGGAGGAATCCAGGACGGCAATGACATCCCCCTTCTTCACTTCATCTCCTTTTTCCACCTTCACCTCCAGCACTTTGGCCGATGCAAATGCATAAACAGATGAGTCCGTTACTGTTTCAATATTTCCTGAGAACTCCAGATAGGTACTCAAATCCCTTTCTTCCGGTTTAAGCTCCCTGTATTTGCCGGCAGAGGCTCCCGATACGACAGGCACCAGCAGCAGCAATCCAACCAGAATAACCGCAGTTACCGGAATTATTATTTTTTTCTTTCCTTTCCATTTCTTCATAAATAGCTCCTTGTCTGCCCGTTTCAGCGGGCGCATCATCCATCATTTCCGGACTCTTCCGGACTTCGTTTATCATCATAAAAAACAAACCTCAACAAAGCTTCAATATTTTCCTCCGAAATACACTTATATATTGAAGTTTTGTTGAGGTTTTGCTGTATAATGGAAAGGAGAAGGGAGGGAACCGACATGTTTACAATTCTGGTTGCAGAAGATGATCGCGAACTCAGGGAACTTTTCTGTACCGTGCTTTCGGAAAACGGATATCGTCCGCTGGAAGCCGGTGACGGAGAAGAGGCGCTGAAGGTTATGGAAACCGAATATGTGGATCTGATTATTTCCGATATTATGATGCCGCATATGGACGGTTATGAACTGACCAAAGAAATAAGGAAGGCGAATATGTATCTTCCGGTTCTGATGATAACCGCGAAGGACAGCAGCTTCTATAAAAAAGAAGGCTTTCAGGCCGGCACCGATGATTATATGGTAAAGCCTGTGGATGTAAATGAAATGATCTGGAGGATAAAAGCGCTTCTGCGGCGTTCCCAGGCTGCGCATGAAAGAAAGCTCACGGTGGGGAGCACGTTGTTATACTGTGATTCCTACTGTGTAAAAAGGGAGGATGAGGAAATCATACTTCCTCCCAAAGAATTCCAGCTTCTGTACAAACTGCTGGCAACCCCCAACCGGACTTTTACCCGCATGCAGCTGATGGACGAAATATGGGGACTGGAATCCAATGCCACCACCCACACCCTGGAGGTACATATCGGCAGGCTGCGGGAACGGTTCCGGAACAACCCGGATTTCCAGCTGGTTACGGTACACGGACTTGGTTATAAGGCGGTGCTGTCATGAAATCAAAAAAAACTGCGCTGCGCCCGAACCTGATCCTCTTTTTCTGTGCTGCCGTTTTCCTCATTACCACCGGAAGCATGCTTGTCATCGGAGCCATTTTTGTCTTTCTGATCCACATGGGGCTCTTTATCAGGCCGCGGCCCTTCTTCCTGTTTTTAGCCATCGCTGTGTCCAGTATACTCATCAGCACCCTGCTCGCGCGGCTTATCGGAGAAAAAATATTTGCCCCGATCAAAGAACTGAATCATGCGACCAAACAGATCGCGGATGGCAACTTCCGGGTTTCCATCAAGGAAGAAGGAACTGTGGCGGAAGTCCGGGAAATGGCCCATAATTTCAACCGCATGGCAGAGGAACTGCGCCGTACGGAAATCATCCACAATGATTTCGCGCGCAATGTTTCCCATGAGTTCAAAACACCTCTTTCTTCCATTGAGGGATATGCCACTCTCCTGCAGAGTCCCGGGCTGTCGGAAGAAAAGCGTCTGGAGTATGCTTCCCGTATCATCGCAGGAACCAAACGGCTCACCACAATGACAGGGAATATCCTCATGCTGTCCCGCCTGGAAAACCAGCAGACCGGAATAGAACGATCCGCTTTTTCCCTGGATGAACAGCTGCGGCAGATCGTCCTGCTCTATGAAGACGAATGGAACCGGAAGGAACTGTGCCTGGAGCTGGATCTGCCTGCCGTAACCTACTTCGGAAATGAAGAACTGCTGTTTCAGGTATGGCAGAATCTTTTCGGCAATGCGGTGAAATTCTCCAATCCCGGAGGTTCTGTTTTTCTGCAGCTGCTGCCGGAAGAAAAACAGATTACTGTTCTCCTGCGCGATACAGGCACAGGAATTGCCGAAAAGGATTTGAACCGGATTTTTGAAAAGTTCTATCAGGGCGAACAATCCCGGAACACACCCGGAAATGGCCTGGGACTGGCTCTTGCCAAACAGATCGCGGAACTGCACGGCGGGAGCATCACAGCGTCTTCCTCCCCCCAGGAGGGCACGGAATTCACTGTAATTCTTCCTGTACCAGCGGAAGCCGAACCGTCATCTTAAGACCTATTCCATTCCTGCACAAAGGACATGCCCTCCGACATGTCCTTTGTGCAGGTTTTCTGTTATTTTTTACATATCCCGTGATTTCTTCACGCAGGCCTTCATCGCTTCAAATACCGCGCTGCGCATTCCCTTTTCCTCCAGTACGCGTACCGCTTCAATGGTGGTACCGCCGGGGGAACATACCATATCCTTCAGCTCGCCGGGGTGCTTTCCGGTTTCCAGTACCATTTTTGCGCTGCCGAGCACAGCCTGCGCGGCAAAGGTATAGGCCTGGGCCCTGGGCATGCCGTCCGCTACCGCAGCATCTGCCATAGCTTCAATGAACATGAACACATAGGCAGGGGAGCTTCCGCTCACCGCCGTAACCACATCCATGAGATGCTCGCCGATAATTTCTGTTTTGCTGAATCCGCTGCAGATATCGCGGACTGTCTCCATATCCTCAGCCGTTACGTTTTCGTTGGGACACATACCCATCATGCCTTCCTTTACCATCGCCGGGGTATTTGGCATGGTGCGTATGATTTTCAGCGGCTTTTCGAATTGGTCTGCAAGCCATTCCAGTGTTTTGCCGGGCGCAATGGTAACAAGGATCTGATCCATGCTCACCGTATCCCTGATTTCTTCAATCACACTCTGGTAATACTGGGGCTTCACCGCAAGGAAAAGCACATCGGCAAAGGCCGCCGTCTCCTTATTATCCTTCGCCGCAAGAATCCCCATCTCTTCTTTTCTCGCTTCCAGCGCTTTTTCCAGCGCATCGGAAGCCATCAGCTCCTGCGGGGTACATTTCCCGGAATCCAGGATCCCATGCATCATGGCTCCCCCCATATTTCCGCATCCGATAAATCCAATTTTCATAATTTTCCATCCTTTCTGTTGTATGTGTCAATGACAGCGTTGAGGTTCCTTTGGGCGCATATAAAAAAGTGAGTGCCGTCTGTGGCAACGTGTCCCATCCCGCGGGTTCGTTCCTGTTCCGCCGCTGCGGCTCTTCCCGGCGGATGTCCCCGGACAGCCGGTGTTCCTTACAG